>WBZX01000021.1_pt1 | contig 140587 bp, 126 predicted proteins | sample 5204211 | NCBI WGS metagenome assembly WBZX01 (sample SAMN12344362, study PRJNA552823) | activated sludge metagenome | biome: Activated sludge suspended growth; feature: Nitrification reactor; material: Wastewater; isolation source: activated sludge from nitrification reactor of wastewater... | reverse complement strand
CGCTTAGCAGCGGCTTGACGCCGTGGTGACCGCCGAGATCGTCCCACAGCAGCTGTCCGCCCCCGGCCACCAGCCAGGCTTCGAGATCATGCGCCACGAGGCCCATGGAGCCGGGCAGGCCGCCGAAGTACCCGAAGGCCGGGTCGAGCGCGGTATGGGCGTTGTCGCTGGCGATGAGCAGATCGGCCTCGCCGCGGCTCAAGGCGTTGATGGCAGTGGTCCCGGCCGGCAGATCGAGGACGCGGAATCTCCACTTGCCGTCGCTGGCTTCGACGAGGCTTGCCAGGAGCCGCCGGGTATCGTCGGCGGGGCCGGCCACCGCATCAGGCCAAGCCGATGCAACCCGTAGCTCGCGCGTCCCGGAGGCGAGGGCTGGTGCGCCGTCGCTGGCCTGGGTGCTCGCGGCATGAGCGGCACCGGCGACGCTCGCGCCGGCAGCGGCCCCTGCCGCGGCGCCCGTCGTCTTGAGGAAGGAGCGGCGATCCATGGGCTACCTCGCTAGTGTGATGATCGAGAAGTCCGTTACACACTTTTCGGCTGTGTCGGGAGACGGACTTCTCGATCTAAATCACACTATAAACATATAGTTGGCTAGTGTCGTTCAGATCGCGAAATTCGTTCTGAGCGTGCCGGAGAATGTGACGAATTTCGCGATCACGACACTAGCGCGCACCCATCGCCATGAAAGCTCAAGCGTGGTGCGCTGGCAACAAGCGGCTTCATCCCGCGCTGCGCCGGACGATGAAGGCGAGCGCACCCGCCACCGCGCCGATCAGGCCGGAGTAGACCAGCTCCACTGTCATCCCCGCGGCCCAGTTGCCGCCCCACCCGTGCTTGATCAGGTGATAGCCGGCGCCGACGACGAGCCCGAATACGGCGCCATTGAGCGCGACGCGCTTCCAATCCTGCATGGTGGCTCCCCTCAGCTTGCGATGGCGACGTTGTCGATCAGCCGCGTCCTGCCGAGCCACGCGGCGGCCAGAACCCGCCCGGGACGGCCCTTGGCAAAAGCACCGAGCGTGGTGGCATCGCGCACCTCGACATAATCCACCTTGGCGAAACCCGCGTCGAGCAGGGCGCGGACCGCCGCATCAGCCGAGGTGGCGGGGGCGCTCCCCTTGCTCACTGCGGCGCTGACCGCCGCGATCGAACGATGCAGCTCCGGCGCGATCTGGCGTTCGGCGGCGCTGAGGTAGGCGTTGCGCGAGGACAGCGCGAGACCGTCCGCCTCGCGCACCGTGGGCACGCCGGCGATCTCGAGGTTCATGTCGAGGTCGCGCACCATCTGCCGGATCACCGCGAGCTGCTGGTAGTCCTTTTCGCCGAAGAGGGCGATGTCCGGCGTCACTTGGTTGAACAGCTTGGCCACCACAGTCGTCACGCCGCCGAAGAAGTGCGGGCGGAAATCGGTCTCCAGCCCGAGCGCCGCGCCCTGCGGCTCGATGCGCGTGGCGAAGCCCTGCGGATACATCTCGGCGGGTGTGGGCGCCCAGACGAGATCGGCGCCGGCCTCGGCCAGCTTGGCCACGTCGCCGGCCTCGTCCCTGGGATAGCGGTCGAGGTCCTCGTGCGGCGCGAACTGCCGCGGGTTGACGAAGATCGAGACGACCACGCGCTTGGCCATGCGCTTCGCTCGACGGACGATGTCGAGATGGCCCGCGTGCAGTGCGCCCATGGTCGGTACAAACGCGATGCGGTCGCCGCCGCTTCGCCAACTCGCGATGATCTGCCTCAAATCCGCGACGCTTCGGACGATCCCGGGCTCGCCCCCCGGCTTGCTCTCAGTCAATGTGCCACCCTCCGCGGAGCGGGACGAAACGACCCACGACGGCCGCCGTGCGCGTGCTGTGCTAACATGTGCAAATGCGTCTTGCAGCCTGTATGAGTGCAGGCGCGGAGGATGGCGGGAGACACGGAATGACACGTCGGCCGGTGCGCATACTCTGGGCTCTCATCGGTGCCTGTCTGCTGGGTGGAGCCATCATCAGCCTCGCGGTCTGGCTCCAGCCCGAGCTGGCCTCGCGATTCGGCCACTTGCGCGAGTTCTCGGCGCTGGTCGACATCGCGGCGGTGCTGTTCTGGTTTCTCGTCTTCGCCGTCTACTGGAGCCGCCACCCGGACGATTGAGGTCGGGCCGGGGCCAGCCAGACACGCCGGCTTCAGACCGGCGCCTCGGCCCTGGCCTTCTCCTCCCCCACGGGCACAGCCGTAGCCCGGCCGATGCCGTGGTACACGAATCCGGCCGCGGTCGCGTCGGCGGGCGCGAAGATGTTGCGCAGGTCGAACATGAGCCCGCCGCGCATCGTCCTGCGCAGGGTTTCCAGATCGATCGCGCGGAATTCATTCCACTCGGTCAGCACGAGCACGATGTCGGCGTCCTGGGCGGCGGCGAGCGCCGTCTCATGCCATGTCGCGCCGGGAAGCATGGCCTCGCCGTGGCGGCGGCCCTGCGGGTCGCAGACGCGGAGCTCGGCCCCGCGGTCGCGCAGGATGGGCAGGATGGTCAGGCTCGGCGCCTCGCGCATGTCGTCGGTGTTCGGCTTGAAGGTGACGCCGAGCACCGCGACGCGCTTCCCGCGCAGGCTTCCGCCGGCCGCCTCGACGACACGGGTCGCCATGTCGATCTTCCGCTCCTCGTTGAAGCGGTGCAGCTCCTCGACCAGCGTCACGCGCGAATGATGCTCGCGCGCCGTGCGGATCAGCGCCACCACGTCCTTGGGGAAGCACGAGCCGCCGTAGCCGGGTCCGGGATGGAGGAACTTGTCGCCGATGCGCCGGTCGCGCCCCATGGCGTCCGCCACCTCCTGCACGTCGGCCCCGACACGCTCGCACAGGTCAGCGATCTCGTTGATGAAGCTGATCTTCAAGGCGAGGAACGAGTTCGACGCGTACTTCGCCAGCTCCGCCGATTCGCGGCTGACGAACATCACCGGCGCCTTGCGCAGCGCCAGCGGCTTATAGAGCCGGCGCATGACGCCGCTGGCGCGCTCGTCGTTCGAGCCGACCAGTACGCGGTCGGGATGCATGAAGTCCTGCAGCGCCGAGCCCTCGCGCAGGAACTCGGGATTCGAGCAGACCGCGAAATCGCCATCCGGGCGCAGCTCCCGCAGCCGGCGCTCGATCCGCGCATTCGTGCCGACGGGCACCGTCGACTTGGTCACGACGACGGTGAAGCCTTCGAGATGCGGGGCGAGATCCTCCACCGCCGCGAAGATGTAGCTGAGGTCGGCGTAGCCGTCGCCCCGGCGCATCGGCGTGCCGACGGCGAGCAGCACCACGTCCGCGTCGCGCACCGCCGGTCCGAGCTCGCTGGTGAACGAGAGGCGGCCGGCGGCGACGTTTCTCGCCACCAGGTCCTCGAGCCCCGGCTCGTAGATCGGCATCTCGCCGCGCTTGAGCTCGGCGACCCTGGCTTCGTCCTTGTCGACGCAGGTCACGCGCCAGCCGAACTCGGAGAAGCAGGCCGCGGAGACCAGGCCGACGTAGCCGCCGCCGATCATGCAGATGTTCATCGGGAGATCCTTCGTCCGATATGGGCGTCCCACCCGCTGCTCTCTTGCACCGAAGCGGACCGGCGGCGCAAGGCGTTGCGGCAAGGTGGGCGGGGAGGGGCGACGTTTGACAAGCGCGCAAAAGAGGCCTGTGCTTTCTTGCGCTGCGGCTCGTGTCACGGAGCGTGCCGCGCGCCGCTCTCGCGTGCCCGTCAACACCTCCGCTGCCGGCCGGTGGCGGCCTCACCGGTCGGTGGCAATGCCTGGAAAACACTACCTGAAACCGCTGACGATAGGTGCCGGGGTGCTGCTGGGAATCATCGGTGTGCGCTTCCTGCTCGTCCCTGAGGCGGCTGCCCGAACCTTCGGTTTGGCCCGGAGCGGCATCGTCCACGAGCTCCACCACATGATCGGGCTCCGCGACCTCTGGTTGTCGGGCATCCTGATCGTGCTCGCGGCGCTCGGCGAGTGGCGCGCGGCATCGGTTTGGCTCTTCCTGGCGGCGCCGGTGTGCTTCGCAGATGCGATTATCGCAGGAGGCTCGTCCGGCAAGGCCTGGGCGGTGGCGTTCCACGCCGGCTCCGGTCTCGTCTGTCTGGCGCTGGGGGCAGCGGCGTGGCGGCGCGGCTCGCGCAAGATTTGACCTCGCCAGCCTTAACCTCGGCGCCGATGGCCGCTGGCGCCGGGTGGGCCGGCGGGGATAGATTGCCCCTCGGAACGATCCCGATTCGTCAGCCCGGGACACGCAGGAGACGGCCCATGGTCGACAGCATGTTCATCTTCGCCATCCTGGCGCTGGGCTTCGGCCTCAGTCTGGCGACCTATCGTCCGATCGCGCGCCGCCACGGCTGGCCCATGGGCACGATGCACGAGGAGATCCCGCCGGTCCCCGTCGTCATCGGACTGTTCGCCATCCTTGCCGCTAGCGCGCACGCCGCCGATCGCGGCCTTGCCAGCGGCGGATTGATCATCGTCGTCTCGGGTGTGCTCCTCGCCGCGTTCTGGACCGGCTTCCTGCGCGTCGGCTCGCAGCTGTCGCTGTTCCTGGCCCCGCTCGCCGCGCTGCTGCTCATCCTGCGCTGGATGGGCGTCCCCATCGGCTCATAGCAGTCCGAGCCCTCAACCCGCTCTGAGTCTTTCCGTCCTCGCCCGCAAGCCGCGCGACGGCGGAAGAATGCTGCTTTTGGCCATGCGCGGGAGCCTTGCTTTACCGTCCCGATGGACTTAAAGCCAAGCGTGACCGCGCAGGGGTGACGCGGCCGTCTTGCCGTCGCTCGCCTTCGACGCCCGCCGTCGCCGCCCGGAGCCCCGTCGAGGCTTCGGCGCGCGATGATTTGGAGCCGATCACCTCTTGGAGTGACCATGGCCGTCCGCCGTCTTCATCCGGAGCAGCCGCCGAGCTTCGCCTTCACGCCGGAGAATCTGGCCTGGGCCGAGGCGACGATCGCCAAGTATCCGCCGGGCAAGCAGGCCTCGGCCGTCATTCCGCTCCTCTGGCGCGCCCAGGAGCAGGAGGGCTGGTGTACCGAGCCAGCCATCCGCGCCATAGCCGACATGCTCGGGATGGCCTACATCCGGGTCTATGAGATCGCCACCTTCTACACCATGTTCCAGCTGTCGCCGGTGGGCCGCAAGGCGCACGTCCAGGTCTGCGGCACCACCCCCTGTCAGCTCCGCGGCGCCGAGGGCCTGATCGAGGTCTGCAAGCGGCGCATCGCCGACCACCCTCACGAGCTGTCCAAGGACGGGGATTTCTCCTGGGAGGAGGTCGAGTGCCTCGGCGTCTGCGCCAACGCGCCGATGGTGCAGGTCCACAAGGACACTTACGAGGATCTGACGCCGGAGATCCTGGAGAAGGTGCTCGACGGGTTCGCCACCGGCAACCCGCCAGCTCCCGGCCCCCAGCAGGGCCGCAAGACGTCGGAGCCGGCCGGCGGCGCCACCACGCTCGGTGATTCGGCCCTCTACGACGGCTCGACGATCGGAGCTTGGCAGAAGCGCCTCGCTGAGACCAAGAGCTGATCTGGGCTCGTGATCGGGAAGACGGAACGAGAGACCTCGGAGCAAGAGACAGAGACCGATGCTCGCTGACAAGGACCGCATCTTCCGCAACATCTACGGCTTCCACGACGTCGGTCTGGAGGGCGCGCGGAAGCGCGGCGTCTGGGACGGCACCAAGCTGCTGATCGACCAGGGGCACGACTGGATCATCAACGAGGTCAAGGCGTCCGGGCTGCGCGGCCGCGGCGGTGCCGGCTTCCCCACGGGTCTCAAGTGGTCGTTCATGCCGAAGAGCGATCCGCGGCCGTCCTACCTCGTCATCAACGCCGACGAGAGCGAGCCCGGCTCGTGCAAGGACCGTGAGATCCTGCGCCACGACGCCCACCTGCTGGTCGAGGGCGCGCTGCTCGCCTCCTTCGCCATGCGCGCCCACACCTGCTACGTCTACGTCCGCGGCGAGTTCATCCGCGAGCGTGAGGCGTTGCAGCGGGCCATCGACGAGGCCTATGCCGCCAAGCTGATCGGCAAGGGCAATGTCCATGGCTGGGACTTCGACATGTTCGTCCACCATGGCGCCGGCGCCTACATCTGCGGCGAGGAATCGGCGCTGCTCGAAAGTCTCGAGGGCAAGAAGGGCCAGCCGCGCCTGAAGCCGCCGTTCCCCGCCGCCTGCGGCCTCTACGGCGCCCCCACCACCATCAACAACGTCGAGAGCATCGCCGTCGTCGGCGAGATCCTGCGCCGCGGCGGCACGTGGTTCTCGAGCCTCGGCAAGCCGAACAACACCGGCACCAAGCTGTTCCAGATCTCCGGCCACGTGGAAAAGCCCTGCGTCGTCGAGGAGGAGATGGGCATCCCTCTCCGCGACCTCATCGACAAGCACTGCGGCGGCGTCCGCGGCGGCTGGGGCAACCTCCTGGCCGTCATCCCCGGCGGCTCCTCGGTGCGCTGCATCACGGCCGCCCAGGCGACCGATGTGACCATGGATTTCGACGCGCTGTCCAAGCTCGGCTCCGGCCTCGGCACCGCCGCCGTGATCGTCATGGACAAGTCGACCGACATCATCAAGGCCATCGCGCGCCTGTCCTACTTCTACAAGCACGAGAGCTGCGGCCAGTGCACGCCCTGCCGCGAGGGCACCGGCTGGATGTGGCGCGTCATGAAGCGCCTCGAGGAAGGCAGCGCCGAGAAGAGCGAGATCGATCTCCTCTGGCAGGTGACGAAGCAGGTCGAAGGCCACACCATCTGCGCCCTGGGCGACGCCGCGGCATGGCCGATCCAGGGTCTCATCAATCATTTCCGGCCGGTGATCGAGGCGCGCATCGACGCCTACAAGGCCGCCCATGCCAAGCAGGCGGCGGAGTGACCTCATGGCGAAGAAATCCTGCAACATCTGCGCTTATTGGATCCCGGTTGACCACTTAACCGGAGAGGATCCCGCTTCCGCAGTGTTCGGCGAATGTCATCGATATGCACCGCGTCCAGCAGCGGTTGAAATACAAACGGTCAATGATTCGCAGCATTGGCCGATCGTTCAGTTAGACGATTGGTGCGGTGATTTTCATCAAGAGCCGAAGCGGACAGCTTCTGTTCAACGATGGGACGCAGCGCACGGGTCGATCGGCCGAAAAGTTCGCTCGAAGTAAGAGACTGAGATGACCAAGAAGCTGATCATCGACGGCCAGGAAGTCGAGGTTGAGGATCACCTCACGCTATTGCAGGCGTGCGAGCAGGCCGGCGCCGAGATCCCGCGCTTCTGCTACCACGAGCGTCTGTCGATTGCCGGTAACTGCCGCATGTGCCTGGTCGAGGTCGAGGGCTCGCCGAAGCCCGTCGCCTCCTGCGCCATGGGCGTCTCCGACCTGCCGCCCAATCGCGACGGCTCGCCGAAGAAGGTCTTCACCAAGAGCCCCACGGTGAAGAAGGCGCGCGAAGGCGTGATGGAGTTCCTGCTCATCAACCACCCGCTGGATTGCCCGATCTGCGACCAGGGCGGCGAGTGCGACCTGCAGGACCAGGCGATGGCCTTCGGCATCGGTGGCTCGCGCTACCACGAGGCCAAGCGCGCGGTGGAGGAGAAGTACCTCGGGCCCCTGATCAAGACCATGATGACGCGCTGCATCCACTGCACGCGCTGCGTCCGTTTCACGACCGAGGTCGCCGGCATCGAGGAACTGGGCCTCATCAGCCGCGGCGAGGACGCCGAGATCACCACCTTCCTCGAGCGCGGGCTGCAGTCCGAGCTCTCCGCCAACGTCGTCGACCTCTGCCCGGTCGGCGCGCTCACCCACCGCCCCTGGGCGCACAACGCGCGTCCCTGGGAGCTGAAGACGACCGAGTCCATCGACATCATGGACGCCGTCGGCTCGGCCATCGCCGTCGATACGCGCGGTCGAGAAGTGATGCGCATCCTGCCGCGCAACAACGACGCCGTGAACGAGGAGTGGATCTCCGACAAGACCCGCCACGTGCCGGACGGCCTGCGCACGCAGCGTCTCGACCGTCCTTACGTGCGCAACGCCGCCGGCAAGCTCGAGGCCGCCACCTGGGACGAGGCGCTCGCCGCCGCCGCCGCCAAGCTCGCGGGCAACGTCGCCGGGATCGGCGCCATCATGGGCGACCTCGCCGGCGCCGAGGAGATGTTCGCTCTCGGCGATCTCATGGCCCGCCTCGGCGTCAAGAACGTCGACTGCCGCCAGGACGGCGCCAAGCTCGATCCCGCGCTCGGCCGCGCCAGCTACCTCTTCAACACCTCCATCGAGGGCATCGAGCAGGCCGACGCCATCCTGATCGTCGGCGCCAATCCGCGCATCGAGGCCCCCGTTCTCAACGCACGCATCCGCAAGCGCTGGAAGGCGGGCGGCTGCCCGGTCGGCGTCATCGGCGAGGCGGCCAATCTCACATACAAGTTCGAGCATCTCGGAGCCGGCCCGCAGACCTTGAAGGAGGTGGCCGATGGCCGCCACGCCTTCGCCGATGTCCTGCGCAAGGCCGAGCGCCCGATGGTGATCGTCGGCGCCGGAGCCGCGGCGCGTCCCGACGGTGCCGCGGTCCTCGCGCACGCCGCCCGCGTCGCGCTCGACGCCTCCAAGGGCAAGGCGGCCGACTGGAACGCCTTCAATGTCCTGCACACCGCCGCCTCGCGTGTCGCCGGTCTCGACTTAGGCGCCGTCCCGGCCGAGGGGGGCATGGATGCTCCGGCAATGCTGGCCTCGGCGGCCAAGGGCGGCCTTCACGTGCTCTACCTGCTCGGCGCCGACGAGATCGGCCCTGCGCATCGCTCCGATACTTTCGTCATCTACCAGGGCAGCCACGGCGACGTGGGCGCCCATCTGGCCGACGTGATCCTGCCGGCCGCCGCCTATACCGAAAAGAGCGCCACTTACGTCAACACCGAGGGCCGCGCCCAGCAGACGGCGCGGGCCGGCTTCCCGCCGGGCGAGGCCAAGGAGGACTGGGCCATCATCCGCGCGCTGTCCGAGCGCGTCGGCCAGAAGCTGCCCTACGATACGCTCGGCGCGCTACGTGCGGCCATGATCGCCAAGGCACCGGCTCTCGGCCGCCTCGATGCGGTAGCCCCAGCCGGGCTCGCGGGAGTCGAGGCGTTGGCGAAGCGCTCAGGCCAGCTCGGCGACGCCCCGTTCGCGTCGCCCATCAAGGATTTCTATCTGACCAACCCGATCGCGCGCGCCTCCGCCGTCATGGCCGAGCTCAGCGCGCTCAGGAAAAGCACCGCCGCGGCCTCCGGGCTGAAGGCTGCGGAGTGAGGGGCGGACGATGCTGCAATCGGTGATCGACGGACTGAAAGCCTGGGGCCTCTTCGGCCTGCTGCCGGACTGGATCAACTCGTGGATCTGGTGGCTGCTCGCCTACGCGGTCGCCAGCGCCCTGGTGCTGATCGTGCTGCTGGTCCTGATCGCGTTCCTGCTGCTGATGGACCGCAAGGTCTGGGCAGCGGTTCAGCTGCGCAAGGGCCCCAATGTCGTCGGACCCTTCGGACTGCTGCAATCCTTCGCCGACCTCTTGAAGTTCGTCGTCAAGGAGCCGCTGATCCCGGCCGGCGCCGACAAGGGCGTGTTCCTACTCGCCCCGCTCGCCACCGCCACCTTCGCGCTCGCCGCCTGGGCCGTCATCCCCGTCGACGAGAACAGCTGGGGTAAGTGGGTCGTCTCCGACCTGAACGTCGGCATCCTCTACATCCTCGCCATCTCCTCGCTCGGCGTCTACGGCATCATCATGGGCGGCTGGGCGTCGAACTCGAAGTACCCGTTCATGGGCGCGCTGCGCTCGGCCGCGCAGATGGTCAGCTACGAGGTCTCGATCGGCTTCGTCATCATCACCGTGCTGCTGGTCGCCGGCTCGATGAACATGACCGACATCGTCAACGCGCAGAAGACGGGCCTCGGCACCAAGGTGGGCCTGCCCGGCTCGTTCCTCGACTGGTACTGGCTGCCGCTCTTGCCGATGTTCGTGGTCTTCTTCATCTCGGCGCTCGCCGAGACCAACCGGCCGCCGTTCGACCTCGTCGAGGCCGAGTCCGAGCTCGTCGCCGGCTTCATGGTCGAGTACTCGTCGACGCCGTACCTGCTCTACATGCTGGCCGAGTACGTCGCCATCGTCACCATGTGCGCGATGATGACGATCCTGTTCCTCGGCGGCTGGCTGCCGCCCGTCAACATCGCACCCTTCACCTGGGTGCCGGGTGTCATCTGGTTCATCGCCAAGGGCACGCTCGTCTTCTTCATGTTCGCCATGGTGAAGGCGTTCGTGCCGCGCTACCGCTACGACCAGCTCATGCGTCTCGGCTGGAAGGTGTTCCTGCCGCTGACGCTCGGCTTCGTCGTGCTGGTCGCGTTCGTGCTGCGCTACGGGGGCATGGCATGAGCCCGACCCTCATCGGCGCCCTGATCGGAGCGGTGCTCGGCCTCGTCAATTTCGGTGTCCTGCGAGCCGTGGCGGCGCGCATGGACGCGGCCAAGCCGGCCACGGTCCAGTCGGCCTCGCAGGGCCGCAGGATCATCACTCTGGTGGCCTGGGCGGACCTGCTGATTTTCCCGCTGGTCGGCGCCTTCGCCGGCTCGCGGTTCTGAAGGAGAGACGCATGAGCGTCGCGCAAGGCATCAAGTCGCTGTTCCTCTGGGAGTTCGTGCAGGCGTTCTTCCTGTCGATGCGGTATTTCTTCAAGCCCAAGGCGACGCTGAACTACCCCTTCGAGAAGGGCCCGCTGTCGCCCCGCTTCCGCGGCGAGCACGCGCTGCGCCGCTATCCCAACGGCGAGGAGCGCTGCATCGCCTGCAAGCTGTGCGAGGCCATCTGCCCGGCGCAGGCGATCACCATTGAGGCCGGTCCGCGCCGCAACGACGGCACGCGGCGCACCACGCGCTACGACATCGACATGACCAAGTGCATCTACTGCGGGCTTTGCCAGGAGGCGTGCCCGGTCGATGCCATCGTCGAGGGGCCGAACTTCGAGTTCTCGACCGAGACGCGCGAGGAGCTGTTCTACGACAAGGCCAAGCTGCTCGCGAACGGCGACCGCTGGGAGCGCGAGATCGCGAAGAACCTCGCGCTCGACGCGAAATACAGGTGAAGGAAGGGAATAGGGAATAGGGAGTGGGGAATAGGGAAGTGAGCCGGGGTGTCGAATATTCAGTCCTATCGGGACTTGGTGGTCTGGCAGAAGGCCATGGCGCTGGCAGCGCTGTGCTATGCCAAGACGCGCTCGTTCCCGAAGGCGGAATTGTTCGGGATGACGTCCCAGATCCGTCGCGCTTCCGCATCGATCCCGGCCAACATCGCGGAGGGGAACGGGCGCGAGAATATGGCCTTCTATGTCCACTTCCTCCGCGTCGCACAAGGCTCGCTGAAGGAGCTGGAAACCCACATCCTGCTCTCGCAGACGGTCGAGTTGATGAACCAGCAGGACGCCGAGCAACTGCTCGACCAATGCGAGAACGTCGGCAGGTTGTTGCGCTCCCTGATCCGGGCGCTGCAGGAGAAGATGAAGCAATGACCTACTCCCTACTCCCTACTCCCTACTCCCTTTTCCAGCGCACGCTCGAAGCGAAGGCGAACCGGGGCCGCACATGCTGACCGTCTTCTTCTTCTACCTGTTCGCGATCTTCGCGGTGTTCAACGGCGCCATGGTGATCTTCGCCAGGAATCCCGTGCACGCCGTGCTGTTCCTGATCCTGACATTCTTCAACGCCGCCGGTCTCTTCGTGCTGCTGGGAGCCGAGTTCCTGGCCATGATGCTGGTGATCGTCTACGTCGGCGCGGTGGCGGTGCTGTTCCTGTTCGTCACCATGCTGCTCGACGTCGACTTCTCCGAGCTGAGGGCGGGCTTCGTCAAGAACGCGCCGCTGGGCTTCCTCGTCGCCGCCGCCGTGCTGGCCGAGCTGGTGGCCCTGTTCGTCGCTCGCGGCTTCCCGGTCAATACCGGGAAGCAGCTCGCAGCCGCCATGCCCGACAAGGTCTCGAACACCATGGCGCTCGCCCAGGTGCTCTACACCAAATACGTCTACTTCTTCGAGGCGGCGTCCCTGATCCTGCTGGTGTCGATGATCGGCGCCATCGTGCTGACGCTGCGCCACAAGGAAGGCGTGCGCCGCCAGTCGATCCCGGCCCAGAACGCCCGCACGCCGGAAATGGCGATGGCAGTCGTCAAGGTAAAGCCCGGCGAAGCCGTGATCCCGGCGGAGGCCGCCGAATGAGCGACACCCAGCTCTATCTGGTCTGGGGCGGCCTGGGATTGGGTGCGGGCATGAGCTTGGCACTCGCCGAGCGGCGCTGGTTTGGCCGTCACTGGCTCTGGGTCTTGCTGTCGGTTGCGGTTATCGCTGGCTGGATAACGACCAAGGTCAGCCCCTTCACCTTCCACGGCGGCGACCATTTCTTCCTGGGCTTCTTCGTAGCGACTGGCGCTGGTCTGGCACTTGCAGGCTACGTTGCAACGCTTCTAGCGCTTCGCATCATGACGATCGGCAGGGGACGGCAGTAATGACCATCGGATTGGCCCATTACCTCACGGTCGCGGCGTGCCTGTTCACGCTCGGCATGCTCGGCATCTTCCTCAACCGCAAGAACGTCATCATCATCCTGATGTCGGTCGAGCTGATGCTGCTGGCGGTCAACATCAACCTCGTCGCGTTCTCGGCCTTCCTCGGCGACCTCGTCGGACAGGTGTTCGCGCTGTTCGTGCTGACGGTTGCCGCGGCGGAGGCCGCCATCGGCCTCGCCATCGTCGTCGTCTACTACCGCAACCGCGGCTCCATCGCGGTCGAAGACATCAACATGATGAAGGGCTGATGTGATGACGGGGGCGCTGCGATCGCAGCCGGTCTCCCCTCCCCCTTGCGGGGAGGGGTCGGGGGTGGGGGTACGAGGCAGGGGCAACCTTTGCGGCGACCTTTTCTCCCGGAGCATCACCCCACCCCTGACCCCTCCCCGTCAAGGGGAGGGGATTGAGCGCGGCGCAAGGATCGAAGTGGGCGGCACACATGATCTATAAGGCTATCGTCTTTCTGCCGCTCGCCGGCGCGCTGATCGCCGGCCTGTTCGGTCGCATGATGGGCCCGCGCCCGGCGGAGATCCTCACGACGACGTTCCTGTTCATCTCGGCGGCGCTCTCCTGGTTCGTCTTCGTCCAGGTCGGCTTCCATCACACGGCCGAGAAGGTCCAGGTGATGCAGTGGATCACCTCGGGCGAGCTCAGTGTGAACTGGGCGCTGCGCATCGATACGCTGACCGCCGTGATGCTGGTCGTCGTCACGACGGTGTCGAGCCTCGTCCACCTCTACTCGATCGGCTACATGGCCGAGGACGACAGCCGCCAGCGCTTCTTCTCGTATCTCTCGCTGTTCACCTTCGCCATGCTCATGCTGGTGACGAGCGACAACCTGCTGCAGATGTTCTTCGGCTGGGAGGGCGTCGGCCTCGCCTCCTACCTGCTGATCGGCTTCTGGTATCACAAGCCCTCGGCCAACGCCGCCGCCATCAAGGCCTTCGTCGTCAACCGCGTCGGCGACTTCGGCTTCGCGCTCGGCATCTTCGGACTGTTCTACGTCTTCCGCTCGATCAACCTCGATGACGTGTTCGCCGCCGCCCCGACCGCCGTCGGCAAGAGCTTCACCTTCGGCAGCTGGAACGTCGACATCCTGAACACGCTGGCGCTGCTGCTGTTCATGGGCGCCATGGGCAAGTCGGCGCAGTTCCTGCTGCACACCTGGCTCCCGGACGCCATGGAAGGCCCGACGCCGGTCTCCGCGCTCATCCACGCCGCCACCATGGTCACCGCCGGCGTGTTCATGGTCGCGCGCCTTTCGCCGGTGTTCGAGCTGGCCCCGACCGCTCTCATGGTGGTCACCGCGGTCGGCGCCGTTACGGCGTTCTTCGCCGCCACCGTCGGTCTCGTGCAGAACGACATCAAGCGCGTCATCGCCTACTCGACCTGCTCGCAGCTCGGCTACATGTTCGTCGCCTGCGGCGTCGGCTTCTACGCCGGCGGCATCTTCCACCTCTTCACACACGCCTTTTTCAAGGCTCTCTTGTTCCTCGGCGCCGGCTCCGTCATCCACGCCATGCACCATGAGCAGGACATGCGGAACATGGGCGGCCTGGCTCCGAAGATCCGCACCACCTACATCATGATGCTCATCGGCACGCTGGCGCTGACCGGCGTCGGCATCCCGGGCACGCCGTTGGGCTTCGCCGGCTTCTTCTCCAAGGACGCCATCATCGAGGCGGCCTACGCCGGCCACACGCCCAACAACTACGCCTTCTGGCTGCTGGTCATCGCGGCGTTCATGACCTCGTTCTACTCGTGGCGCTTGGCCTTCATGACCTTCCACCAGATGCCGCGCTGGGGGCATGGCGCGCACGGGCACGACGACCACAAGGCGGACGGCCACCACGCCAAGGACGACCACGCCAAAAAGGACGACCACGCCAAGAAGGACGATCACGCGAAGCACGACCATGGTCACGGCCACGGCGATCACGAGCCGCACGAGAGCCCGAACGTGATGCTGATCCCGCTCGCCGTCCTGGCGCTGGGCGCGGTCGCCGCCGGCGTCGCCTTCAACTCGGCCTTCATCGGCCACCACTTCCACGACTTCTGGGGCAATTCCCTGAAGCAGGGCGACCACATCATGCACGCCATGCACGAGGTGCCGACGTGGGTCGCGTGGTCCGCCACCATCGCCATGCTCTCAGGCCTGGGGCTGGCCTGGCTCTACTACATCGCGGCGCCGTGGCTGCCCGAGGCAACGGCCAAGGCCTTCCGCCCGCTCTACCTGTTCCTGCTCAACAAGTGGTACTTCGACGAGCTCTACGACCTGATCTTCGTGCGCCCCGCGTTCTGGATCGGCCGCATGCTCTGGAAGAAGGGTGACGGCACGATCATCGACGGCACCATCGACGGCACAGCCAATGCCGTCGGCTGGACGACCGGCAAGGTGGTCAAGCTTCAGACCGGCTACGTCTACCACTACGCCTTCGCCATGCTGATCGGCGTCGCGCTCCTCATCACTTACTTCATGTTCTTGGGCGGAGCGCCGCGATGAACCCCGATACTCCGATCCTGTCGATCGTCACTTTTCTGCCGCTCGCCGGAGCGCTGCTCATCGCCTTCCTGAACCCGGAGGCGAAGAGCAACGCACGCTGGATCGCGCTCTGGACCACGGGGCTGACCTTCATCGCCTCGATCCCGATCTGGACCGGCTTCGACACGGGCAGCGCCGCCTTCCAGTTCGTCGAGGACAAGGCCTGGCTCGGCGGACTGCGCTACAAGATGGGCGTCGACGGCATCTCGATGCTGTTCGTGATCCTGACCACGTTCCTGATGCCGCTCTGCATCCTGGCGAGCTGGGAGTCCGTCGAGAAGCGCGTCAAGGAGTACATGATCGCGTTCCTCGTCCTCGAGAGCCTGATGATCGGCGTCTTCTGCGCCCTCGATCTCGTGCTGTTCTATCTGTTCTTCGAGGCCGGCCTGATCCCGATGTTCCTGATCATCGGCGTCTGGGGCGGTCCGCGCCGCGTCTACGCCAGCTTCAAGTTCTTCCTCTACACGCTGCTGGGCTCGGTGCTGATGCTGCTGGCCATGATGGCCATGTACTGGCACGCCGGCACGACCGACATCCCTACGCTGATGACGGCGCAGTTCCCGAAGAACATGCAGACTTGGCTGTGGCTGGCCTTCTTCGCCTCGTTCGCGGTCAAGATGCCGATGTGGCCGGTGCATACCTGGCTTCCCGACGCCCACGTCGAGGCGCCGACGGCCGGCTCGGTCATCCTGGCGGCAATCCTGCTGAAGATGGGCGGCTACGGCTTCCTGCGCTTCTCGCTGCCGATGTTCCCGCTGGCGAGCCACGACTTGGCACCGATCGTCTTCACGCTCTCGGTCGTGGCCATCATCTACACCTCGCTGGTCGCGCTCGCGCAGGAGGACGTGAAGAAGCTCATCGCCTACTCGTCCGTCGCCCACATGGGCTACGTCACCATGGGCATCTTCACCTTCACCACCCAGGGTGTCGATGGCGCCATCTTCCAGATGATCTCGCACGGCATCGTCTCGGCCGCGCTGTTCCTCTGCGTCGGCGTCGTCTACGACCGCATGCACACCCGCATGATCGACGCCTACGGCGGCATCGTCGACCGCATGCCCATCTACGCCGTGATGTTCATGGTCTTCACCATGGCCAACGTCGGCCTCCCGGGCACGTCGGGCTTCATCGGCGAGTTCCTGACCCTGCTCGGCGCCTTCAAGGCCAACACCTGGGTGGCGATCCTCGCCACGCTCGGCGTCATCTTCTCGGCCGCCTACGCGCTCTATCTCTACCGCCGGATGATCTTCGGCGTGCTCGAGAAGCCGGCGCTCATGAAGCTCCAGGACATGAGCATGCGCGAGATCGCCGTCATGGCGCCGCTCGTCATCCTCACCATCTTCTTCGGCTTCTACCCGAAGCCCTTGCTCGACGTGACCGCGAAGTCGGTGAGCAAGCTGGTCTCCGGCTACGAGGCGTCGATCAAGCAGGCGGCCGAGGCCGAGCAGAAGATCAAGTTCGAGGTGACGGCCCGATGAACGCCTTCATGTCCTATGCTCCGCTGCTGCCGGAGGTCATCGTAGCGGCCGGCGCCATCGTCTTCATGGTGCTCGGCGTGTTCGCCCGCGAGAGCGACGAGGGGGCCGAGGCGATCGGCTGGCTGTCGGTGCTCGTGCTCGCCGCCGCCGCTGCCGTCCTCGTCACCATGCCGCTGGAGGCCAAGCCGCTGTTCGAAGGCGCCTTCCACGTCGATGCCTTCGCGCGCTTCCTGAAGCTGCTGGTGCTCGCCGGCTCCGCCTTCGCGCTCATCCTTTCGTTCGACTACTTCAAGCACTTCAAGGCGCTGAAATTCGAGCTGCCCGTGCTCATCCTGCTCGCCACCGTGGGCATGATGATGATGGTCTCGGCCGGCGACCTCGTCGCGCTCTATCTCGGCCTCGAGCTGCAGTCGCTGGCGCTCTACGTCGTCGCCGCCATCCGCCGCGACGATGTCCGCTCGAGCGAGGCGGGCCTCAAGTACTTCGTCCTCGGTGCGCTGTCGTCGGGCATGCTGCTCTACGGCGCCTCGATGCTCTACGGCTTCACCGGTTCGACGAGCTTCTCGGTCATCGCCGCGGTGGCCAAGGAGCAGGGCGCCGCCGCTGGTGCCAATATCGGGCTCGTCATCGGCCTCGTGTTCCTTCTCGTCGGCATCGCCTTCAAGGTCTCGGCCGTGCCATTCCACATGTGGACGCCCGATGTCTACGAGGGCGCGCCGACGCCGGTGACCGCGTTCTTCGCCGCCGCGCCGAAGATGGCTGCGATGGCGCTGTTCGTCCGCGTCGTCATGACGGCGTTCCCCGGCATCACCGCGCAGTGGCAGCAGATCGTCACCTTCCTCTCCATCGCCTCCATGGTGCTCGGCGCCGTGGCGGCTATCGGCCAGACCAACATCAAGCGCCTGATGGCCTACTCCTCGATCGGCCACGTCGGCTTCGCACTCGTCGGTCTCGCGGCGGGCAGCGAGCAGGGCACCCAGGGCGTCCTTATCTACCTCGCCATCTACCTCGCCATGACGCTCGGCACCTTCGCCTGCATCCTGTCGATGAAACGCGAGAAGGGTTATGTCGAGGACATCGCCGAGCTCGGTGGCCTCGCCGGCACCAATCTCGGCATGGCGTTCGTGCTCGGCCTGCTCATGTTCTCGCTGGCCGGCATCCCGCCGCTCGCCGGCTTCTGGGCCAAGTGGTACGTCTTCCTGGCCGCCATCAAGGCAGGGCTCTATCCGCTCGCCATCATCGGCGTCATCGCCAGCGTCGTCGGCGCCTACTATTACCTGCGCATCGTCAAGATCATGTTCTTCGACGAGCAGAAGGAGCGCTTCTCGCCGGTCGCCGCCAAGGCCATGGTCGTGATGGCGCTGTCAGGCCTGTTCGTGCTCGCCTTCTCCCTGCCGCAGCTTGGCGGGCCCATCGTCGAGGCCGCGGCCGAGGCCGCACGGTCGCTCAGGTAGGCGGTGGTGGCGCCGCGGAGGTCACACGCCGGAGCCGGCAACATCACCATCATCGAGCTGGACGAGGTCGAGTCCACCAATAGCGAGGCCATGCGCCGCGGGCTCTCCCGGGCCGACGCACCGCTCTGGGTCATGGCAGAGCGCCAGACGGCGGGCCGCGGCCGTTCGCAGCGTGCCTGGACCACGCTGCCGGGCAATCTCGCCGCCAGCCTGCTTCTCCGCCTCTCGTGCCCGGTCGCCACGGCCGCGCAGCTGTCGCTGGTCGCCGGCGTCGCCGCCATCGATGCGATCCGCGCCGCGGTGCCGGCCGTAGCGGGTGATGTCCGCCTCAAGTGGCCGAACGACATCCTCGTCGGCACGGCCAAGGCGGGCGGCATCCTCGTCGAGAGCTCGATGGCGGCCGGCGAGCTGATCGCCGTCGTCGGCTTCGGCGTCAACCTGGCCTCCGCGCCCGACGGGCTCGGCCGGGCCGCGACGCACCTCGGACGCGCTGGGATCGCGCCGCGTCCCAAGGCGTTCCTGCACGTGTTGGCCGGCTCCATGACCGGCTGGCTCGCGCGCTGGGACGAGGGCCGCGGCTTCGCCGAGGTTCGCGACGCCTGGGTGCCGCGCGCGGGCGCCTTGGGCGAGGAGTTGACGGTGCATTCGGGATCGTCGCGAAAGAGTGGCCGCTTCGCCGGGCTTGACGCGGGCGGCTCGCTCCTGTTGGCAATGTCGGACGGAAAGATCGAGCGCGTCGCCGTGGGTGACGTGGCGCTAGCTGGCGAGACCCCGGCGGGCTCGTGAGACAAAGGATTAGCAGGTAGTGATGGCGGAGGTGAAGCGCGCGGCGGCCGGAGCAGGCGGTCAGGACGAGCTGGTTTTCGTGGCCCTGGGCGGGCTCGGCGAGATCGGCATGAACGTCTACCTCTACGGCTTCGGGCCGCCGGACGCGCGCGAGTGGCTGATGGCCGACCTCGGCATCACCTTCCCCGGCGACTTGGAGCCGGGCGTGGATGTGGTGCTGCCCGACCTGCGCTTCATCATCGAGGAGCGACAGGTGCTCGCCGGCATCGTCATCACGCACGCCCACGAGGACCACATCGGCGCCGTCCTCGATCTCTGGCCGCGGCTGAAGGCCCCCATCTACGCCACGCCGTTTACTGCCGGCATGCTGCGCTCGAAAGCGATCGAGAACGGCGTCTCGCTCGAGCTGCCCCTGAAGACCGTGCCCCTCGGCAGCCGGTTCAAGGCCGGGCCGTTCGAGGTCGAGCTCGTGACCATGTCGCACTCGATCCCGGAGCCGTCCGCACTCGCCATCCGCTCGCCGCTCGGCACCGTGCTACACACCGGCGACTGGAAGCTCGACCAGCATCCCCTCGTCGGCGATCCGCCGAACGAGAAGCGTCTCGCCGAGCTCGGCGAGGAGGGCGTGCTGGCCCTCGTCTGCGATTCCACCAATGCCTTCCGCGAGGGCCGCTCGCCCTCCGAGACCGAGGTCGCGGCCTCACTGGCCAAGATCATCAAGGCGGCGCCGCGCCGCGTGGCCGTGACCACGTTCGCGTCCAACGTCGCGCGCGTCAAGGCGGTGGCCGATGCCGCTCGCGCTGCCGGACGCCGCCTCGTCGTCGCCGGCCGCGCGCTCCACCGCGTGATCCAGGTGGCGAAGGATACCGGCTACCTGCCCGAGAGCTTCGCCTACCTCGACCAGGACCAGTTCAGCTATCTCTCCCATGATGATGTCGTGCTGCTCTGCACGGGCAGCCAGGGCGAGCCGCGCGCCGCCATGGCCCGCATCGCCGAGGAGGAGCATCCCTCGATCTCGCTGTCGAAGGGCGACCTCGTCATCTTCTCCTCGCGCACCATTCCCGGCAACGAGCGCTCGGTGAACCGGGTGCAGAATGCGCTCTCACGCATCGGCTGCGACCTGCTCACCGACGCCGACGCGCTGGTTCATGTGACGGGGCATCCGCGGCGCGACGAGCTGCGCCAGATGTACCGCTGGATCAAGCCGGCCATCACCGTGCCCATGCACGGCGAGGCGCGGCACCTGAAGGAGCAGGGCCGGCTGGCGCGCGAGATGGGCGTCAAGGAGGTCTATCCGGTCCTCAACGGCGAGATCGTGCGCCTCGCTCCCAACGCCGCCGTCATCGACGACGCTCCCGTCGGCCGCCTTTATCGTGACGGCCGCCTCATCGTGCCCTCCGACGACGGCCCGGTGCGCGAGCGCCGCAAGCTGTCCTTCGTCGGCCTCGTTGCGGTCTCGGTCGTGCTGTCGCGCAAGGGTGAGGTGCTTGGCGAGCCGCAGGCGGTGATCGACGGCGTGCCGCACGAGACCGCCGACGGCGAGCCGATGGAGGAGGTGATCCTCGACGCCATCGACGGCACGCTGCGCTCGATCCCGGCGCCGCGGCGCAAGGAGAGCGAGATGGTGCGCGAGGCCGTGCGCCGCGCCGTCCGCTCCGCCGTCTACGAGGAGTGGGGCAAGAAGCCGATCGTCAAGGTGCTCATGACGGTGGTGGACTCGGGCGGGAAGAAGTGAGGCGCGTTGCCAGCGCTCGCGCCGGTGATAGATTGGCCGCCGGAGCTTTGCAGGAGCGTGCCATGGCGACCACCGATACGACCGTGACGATCGTACCGTATTTCAAGGCGCACCAGGGCAAGCTCGGCGAGCTGAAAGGCCTCTGCGACAGGTTCGTCGAACGCACCGGCACCGAGCCCGCGTGCCTCTATTATGGCTTCTCGTTCGACGGTGACGAGATGCATTGCCGTGAGGGCTACAGGGACGCGGCCGGGCTTCTCGCGCATCTCGAAAACGTCGATGATCTGCTGAAGGCGGCGCTGTCCATCTCCGATCTCACGCGCCTGGAGGTGCACGGACCGGAGCCCGAGCTGGCAAAGCTACGCGAGCCGCTCGCCGGGCTCGGGCCGAGGTACTTCGTGCTCGAATACGGCTTTCGCCGGTAGAGCGGCTTCGGCGAAAAGTGCGAAGCGGTTCGTTGCAAGGTATCGTAGCCGGTCGAGAAGCAGCGATGGAGCGGGTCTTCGAGCTGTTCAACGACGGGACGTTCAGGACCTGGTACCTGGCGGGCGGGATCGCTCTCATGGTTCTGCCGGTCGTGGTCCTGCAGATGCGATACAACGCGGCTCTGAAAAGGACGGCCGCCGGGCGCGAGCTGTTGCGGAGGCAGGACGAGATCAGGGGGCGGCCGCGGAAGGCAGGTCAGGGCTTCGAACTGGCGCGTGACGTGCTGAAAGGCAAGTATGGAGCCGAGGCCGGCGTGGCGCTGAAGCAGGTCTATTGGGGCTTCGGTATCTGGATCGTCGTCCTGGCGCTGTACATGGGCCTCATGATCTGGGCCGACGAGGTCAATCGCGTGGTGTCGGGCTGAGGCAGCCGAGCATTGGAGTAAGTGCCCGCGCCACCCGGAAGGCGAGCGGCGCGGGGGCTTCTTCTCACGGCGGCAGCACGATCCCGCGCGCCTTGCACCAGCGCTCCAGGATCTTCCTCTCGTCCGGGCGGGCCGGGCGGTTCGCGAAGCCGCGGATCTGCACCGCGCGGTGCTGCGGATCGACCTCGATCGTCAGCCACCGCTCGGTGGCGCCCGCGAAGCGGCGCCGCAGCGACCAGATCGAGGCGTGGCCGGCGATGCACTTGGTGGCGTAGCTCGCAACGCAGTGCCGCATGCTCCGCGTCTCGGCGACGAGGTCGGCCGCGGACTTGAGCTGCACGACGAGGAACTCCTCGCGCTTCGCCTTGTCCTTGACCGACGTGCTCCACGACCAGTCGGCCACGGCCAGCCCGCGCCAGACCGCGGTCTCCTCGAAGGCGCGGCCCTCCGCCCGGGCGCGTGCTGCCTCGGCGCGGCGGCGCGCGGCCTCGATGCGGGCGATGGCCTCGAGGTCGTGGTGCCAGGCGTGCATCTGACGGCGCAGCGAGGCGAGCGTGCGGCCCTTGAGGCTGTAGCGCGCGTTCTCGCGGCGGCAATCCTCGAGGTAGTCGCAGAGATCGTTCATCTCCTCGACCGTCGCCGGGTTGGCCGCGAAGAAGCGCGCCACCTCGCGCCAGAAGCCGATCTCGGCACGCGGCGTGCGGGTGATGCGCGAGTGCGCGATGCGCATGGCGATGCCTGCATCGTCGGTGATCGAGCGGGCAATGGCCTGCCAGAACGCCTCCTCGAAGCACGGATGCCCGAGCGGGTTGAGGAAGGCGTGCACCTCCTTGCGCGACAGCCATTCGCCGGCGCCCGCCTTGTAGAGCGAGCCGCCGCCGGCCGCGACGACGTACCAGCGCTTGCGCAGCCGCATCTCGCTGGCGTCGAGCACGTCGGCGCCGGTCCAGACCGCCTCGAGATGGGCGGCCACCGGATAGCGGGCGTAGAGCCAGCGGGCAGCGGCGAGACGCAGGCGCGCCGGGTCGCGCGTCTTCATCTTCGGGCGCCAGGCCCAGCCGTCACGGATGGCATGTGTCTCGAAGCCGCTGCGGGCCTCGGCTATCGCGCGCTCGAAATCAGGAGCCGGGCGCGCCTGCCGCGAGACGAGGCGCAGCGAGGCCTCATACGCCTCGAGGCGCGCGCGCTCGGCCTCCTGCCGGCGCTGAATCTGAGAGCGTGCCATGGTCGTTCAACCTGGATTGGAGACGCAAAGCCGGACGCACTGCGAGCGCCGGCACGATGGTTCGTGTCGATCGCTGCGAATGCCTCACGGTGGGTCTCCTCTCGGTTGAACGTTGGCGGGCTCTCACCCGGTATGCGCCGCCTCGGTTCAAAAGCGGGCTGCTCGTGCATGCGCCAGCAATCTGGCGAAATGCGGGCCGTGGATCGTCAGACCCGCCGGCTATCTACGCCCGCATGCCGACGGCCGGGGGAAACGTATCTGGATCTGGCACCACGTTTCTCGGCACCTCCTGGTAGCGGTTGAAAGTCATCCGATGGGAGCCGCGCCCCTCGGTCTGGCTGCGCAGCCGCGAGACGTATCCGAACAGGCTGGCCAGCGGTACTTCCGCCCGGATCACCGTCGACTCGCCGTCGCAAGCGTCCCTGGCGATGATGACCGCGCGGCTTGCGTTGAGATCGCCAATCACGCGACCGACGCAATCGCCCGGCGTCACCACCTCGACATCCATGATCGGCTCGAGCAGCTTGACGCCGGCCTTCTCGCACCCTTCCTTCAGCGCGGCGCGCGCGGCGACCTCGAACGCCAGCGCCGATGAATCCTCCCCGGTGGTGGCATCGAGCAGCGTGACCCTCATGTATGACATCGGGAAGCCGATCAGGACGCCGTTGGCCCATACTGATCGAACCCCTTTTTCCACGGCGGCGACGAACGCATCGGGAAGTGCGTCGCCGAAATCGACCGCTGCAAACGCGTTGCCGCTCGCGCTCGGCTCCAGCCGTAACGTTACTCGTGCAAACTGGCGGCTGCCGCCACCTTGCCTCTTGTGAACATGCTCCACCTCGGCTGTGGCGGCCAAAGTCTCCAGGTAGGCAACGACGGGCGGACCGGCGTTCACGGCGACGCCGCGCGCGTGAAGCTTTTCGATCGCGAGATCGAGATGCAACTCGCTCACGCCGTGCAGGATCGTTTCTCCCGACTCCGGGTCGACGGTGAAAGAGAGAGAGGCATCTTCGCGCATCAGGTAAGCGAGGGCCTCGGGCAGTGCCATCGCGTCGGCCTCGCTTCTCGGCTCGACCTTCAGAGAGATCAGGCGTGGAGAATCGAGTTGGGTGGGAGCCATGCTGGATCTCGTTCTCGTGGACCTATGTATTGATGCGGATGATATGGACCTCAACCTAGCTGTGGCGCCAATGCAAATTGGAGTGCCGCGCCCGCTCCGCCCTTTGCCAGCCTTGACTTGGCATCGGGTCCAGGGACTAGTCCCGGGTCGGGAGCTCGAGGGGGTGAAGCACCTCGAGCTCATCCTTGCTCAGCCGGACCGAGGATAACGAGATGATCGGAAGACTGAACCACGTCGCCATCGCCGTGAAGGACCTGTCGAAGGCGGTGGCCACCTACAAGAACACCTTGGGCGCAGAGGTCTCCGACCCGCTGCCGCAGCCCGAGCACGGGGTCACGGTGGTGTTCGTGACCCTTCCCAACACCAAGATCGAGTTCCTGGAGCCGCTGGGCGAGGGCTCTCCGATCGCCAAGTTCCTCGAGAAGAACGCCGACGGCGGCATCCACCACGTCTGCTACGAAGTCGACGACATCATCAAGGCCCGCGACCAGCTCAAGGCGGCCGGCGCCCGCGTCATCGGCGACGGCAACCCGAAGATCGGCGCCCACGGCAAGCCGGTGCTGTTCCTGCACCCGAAGGACTTCTGCGGCACGCTCACCGAGCTCGAGCAGGCCTGAGCTCTCCCTCTCCCCATTGCGCTGCGCTTGCAATGGGGAGAGGGTCGGGGTGAGGGGCGGCCGCTGGCGCATCGCTCGCAACAGCCCCTCACCCTGACCCTCTCCCCGTTAGAACGGGTCTCCGAGGAACAATGAGCCTCAGCCTCGCCATCGCGCTCTACATCGTCATCTGGTGGGTGACCTTGTTCGCCGTCCTGCCCATCGGGCTCAGAACCCAGGAGGACGAGGGCGAGATCGTGCCGGGCACGCCCGAGAGCGCGCCGGGAACGCCGCGGCTCCTGCGTGTGGCGCTGATCAACACCGGCGTGGCGACGGTGGTGTTCGCGGTCGTCTACGCCGCGATCGTCTTCAATTGGGTGCCGATGGACCGCGTCAAGCTGCCGGGAGCCGGCTGATCGAGACCGCCGTCGAGAGCGCCGAGCCCTGTAAAAAGCAAAAGAGCGAGGACCGTGCCCTCGCTCTTTGCATTCGCATAACGCTGTGTCGCGATCACCGGGCCCGGTCTTCCGGGTCATCGGCGGCATCCACCCGATGTCCAATCAATTGGGACGACCGGGCTTAGTTCTCCCCAGACTTGGGCGTTGCGCCGGATACGAACATCGGCTCTACCCACATTTTTCAAAGCGCCGCGACCATAGCGCACGCGCGCGAATATGTCACGCGCTCACAAGGGAAAATTTGCACCCCTGGAAGCTGAATTAAGAGGCAGCTCTGGCGCGTGAGCAAGGGGGAGGCAACAGCCCGCCGGGGCCGCCGTGAAATACGGTGTCGTCGCCCGGCCACACGCTGCCGGGAATGTCCGCCGGCCTCACTCGGTATCGTCCTCGACATCCGGGAGATACGCTACAAAGCCGCTGTCTGTCTCCGGGGGTGGTGCGTGGCGTCGAGGTTCGGCATGCGAGCGCTGGCGGCCGTGGCGATAGCCGCGCTGTCGGCCGTTCCGTGCGCGGCCGCCGAGCTGAAGATCGAATTCGCCGAGCTGGCGCGCGTGGTCTCGACGCTCACGCAGGGCGCCAAGCTGCACCTCCACAACGCCCCGGCGACGGGCCTGATCTCGGTGCTGACCTCGCAATCCTCTTACTTTGAGTTCGCCGGCCACCAGCTTCCCGTGGACGTGCCGCCGGTCGAGGGGTGGGCCCCGCTGATCGGAGATTATGCGTTCTACGTCAACGACGTGAACATGACCAAGCTGACCGTCGGCGCGACCGGCGGCGCCGTACGTGTCACCATGCAGTTCGACGAGAGCGGCTACGACATCGTGCCCTCCGACCAGCGCCTGCCTTCGGTGAAGTGGAAGGGCGCCGCGGTGGTGCTGGACCTGAAGCCGGTCAAGGCCGGCAATTCGCTGTCGCTGGAGGCGGTCAACGTCGAGGTGAAGGGCACCTTGAACCCCGTCTGCACCAAGCCCGGTCTCGTCTGCACGGTGGTGCTCGAGCCGGCGCGGCCCAAGCTGCGCAAGATGCCGGCCCAGCTCTCGGTCCAGCTCAAGGCGCTGATCAACAGCGACAAGGTGAGGACGAGCCTCGCCGCCGCGCTCGATGGCTATCTGACCCTCGGCACCCTGGGGCACGTCCAGATCAGGTCGGTCAAGAATTCGGCCTCGGCCACGACCATCTCCTTCTGCCTCCAGGGCTGCTGATCCGGCCGGCTCCACAGGGGGTGCCGGGCGTAGGAGAGGGGGCACGTTGCGTGGCCCTTCCAAGTCCGTTAAGAGCCGGGCACGCCTGCCGTTGAGCCGATCGAGGACGCCTCGCCGATGCCGCACTCCCGCCTGTCCACCTCTGCTCCCGCGATGTCCGGGGAGGCCGCCCGATGAGCAAGCGCGCACTCGACGTCACCCGCTCGCAGAATTTCCCGGATTGGTACCAGGCCATCGTCCGCGACGGCGACATGGCCGAGACCAGCCCCGTACGCGGCTGCATGGTGATCAAGCCGTGGGGCTGGGGCGTGTGGGAGCGCATCCAGGCCGAGCTCGACCAGCGGATCAAGGATACCGGGCACGACAACTGCTACTTCCCGCTGTTCATTCCGATGAGCTTCATCGCCAAGGAGGCCGAGCACGTCGAGGGCTTCGCCAAGGAGATGGCGGTCGTCACCCATCACCGGCTGAAGAACGTCGGCGGCAAGCTGGAGCTGGACCCGACGGCCAGGCTGGAAGAGCCGCTGATCGTGCGGCCGACGTCCGAGACCATCATCGGCGACGCCTTCCAGCGATGGGTGAAGAGCTACCGCGACCTGCCGCTGCTCATCAACCAGTGGGCCAACGTGGTGCGCTGGGAGATGCGCACGCGGCTGTTCCTCCGCACGGCCGAGTTCCTCTGGCAGGAGGGCCACACGGCCCACGCCGACCGCGACGACGCCATGGCCGAAACCATGCGCATGCTCGAGGTCTACCGCGAGTTCGCCGAGACCGTGCTCGCCATGCCGGTGATCGCCGGCGAGAAGCCGGCCAACGAGCGCTTCCCCGGCGCCGACAACACGTTTTCCATTGAAGCGATGATGCAGGACGGCAAGGCGCTGCAGGCCGGCACCTCGCACTACCTCGGCACGCATTTCGCCAAGGCGCAAAACATCCAGTTCGCCAGCGCCCAGGGCACGCAGGAGTACTGCCACACCACGAGCTGGGGCGTGTCGACGCGCCTGATCGGTGGCGTCATCATGACCCACGGCGACGACGACGGCCTCCGCCTGCCGCCGAGGATCGCGCCGCGCCAGGTCGTCATCGTGCCGATGCTGCGCGACAAGCCCGAGGACGCGGCCCTCGTCGACTACTGCAAGGGACTCGAGGGTGAGCTGAAGGCCAAGGGCCTTCGCGTCCTCGTCGACCTCAAGCCGGTGAAGTCGGCCGAGAAGCGGTGGAACTGGGTGCGCCGCGGCGCCCCCGTCATCGTCGAGATCGGCGGCCGTGACGCGAGCGGCAACGCCGTCACCTTCATGCGCCGCGACAAGCTCCGCGACGGCGACAAGATCGTCTCGCACAACATGCCGCGCGAGCAGTTCGTCTCCGGCATCGTGGCGCTCCTCGACGGCATCCAGGCGAGCCTGTTCACCGAGGCCAAGGCTCGGCTCGATGGCAACATCATCTCTAAGTTCACGACGTTCGAGGAGATGGCCGACTACTTCGGTGCCGCGCAGGGCGACGACGAAGGCGGCGCCTTCAAGGGGTGGTGCAAGGTCGCCTGGGCGAAGCCGGAAGGCGCCGAGCTGGAGAAGGTCGCCGATCGGTTGAAGGCGCTGAAGCTCACCATCCGCAATGCCCCGCTGGACGCCGGCAAGCCGGACGGCCAGTGCCTGTTCACCGGCGCGCCGGCGAAGGAATACGTGCTCGTCGCGCGGGCGTATTGAGCAGACGGTCGGAGACAGACGGCGATGGCGGAGCCGGATCGGCAGGATGGTTTGGCCGACAGGATCGACGACCTCGAGATGCGGATCGCCTACCAGGACCAGGTGATCGAGACACTCGACAAGACGGTCGTCGAGCAATGGGCCAGGCTCGAGCAGGCGCTTGCCCGTATCCAGCGGCTCGAGGAGCGGTTGCGGGAGATCCAGCCCAGCAACATCCGCGACCCGAGCGAGGAGACACCGCCGCCGCACTATTGAGATGAGTCTGGCATGCAAGTTGTGGGGGAGTTCATGGCTGCCTCGCCATTGCCGGAATCGGCGTGCTGATGGCCGAATCGGGGCGAATTCAAGCGCGGCCGGGCAGCGGGCCGGAACCATCGCGGCCGATCGGACGGACCGCCATGATGAGCGGTCGATGCAATAGGGGGCCGGCACGTGCCGGTGTGAGGCTCGGGGATTGATGCAGCGGACGGTCGTCGCCATTCGCCACGTGCATTTCGAGCACTTGGGCACCTTCGGGCCCGCGCTCGAGGCCGCCGGCTTGTCCGTGCGCTATGTCGACGGCGGCATCGACGACGTCCGGCACCTCGACGCTGCCGAGCCGGGGCTGCTGGCCGTCCTCGGCGGCCCGATCGGCGCCTACGAGGAGGACAAGTACCCGTTCCTCGCCGATGAGCTGCGCCTGATCGAGCGGCGCCTGGCCACCGGCCGTCCCATTCTCGGCATCTGCCTCGGCGCCCAGCTCATGGCGCGCGCGCTCGGCTCCCGGGTCTATCCCGGCCCCGCGAAGGAAATTGGCTGGCACCCGCTGACCCTGTCGGAGGCCGGCCGCGCCTCGCCCCTTCGTCATCTCGACGACATCCCCGTCATGCATTGGCACGGCGACACGTTCGATCTGCCGCAGGGTGCCGAGCTGCTGGCCTCGACCGCCATCTGCCGCAATCAGGCCTTCGCGTTCGGCGACACCGCGCTGGGATTGCAGTTCCATGCCGAGGTCGATGGCGCCGATATCGAGCGCTGGCTGATCGGGCATGCCTGCGAGATCGCCGCCGCCGGGCTTGACGTGACGCGGCTGAGGGGCGATGCCGCGCTCTACGGTCCCGGATTGGCGGCGGCCGGATCGCGGCTGCTCGCGGATTGGCTGTCGAAGGCGCTAGCGCCGGGGCTCGTCTGAGTTTGGCCGGGCTCGAGGGGAACAGGGTTCTGGGAAGCAGGGTGCTGGGAAGATTGTCATGACCAATAGCCGAGCGCCCACGGGCACCGCGCCGTTTTCGCCCTACGAGTGGCTGCTCGCATCGCGCTATCTGCGGGCGCGGCGCAAGGAAGGCTTCATCTCGGTCATCGCCGGCTTCTCGTTCGTCGGCATCGTGCTCGGCGTCATGACGCTGATCGTCGTCATGGCGGTCATGAACGGCTTCCGCAAGGAGCTGTTTGCCAAGATCCTCGGCCTCAACGGCCACGTCATCGCGATGAAGATCGGCGACACCTTCGACGACTATCCCGACGTGGCCAGCCGTCTCGCCGGTGTGCCGGGCGTCAGGTCGGTGATGCCACTGATCGAGGGGCAGGTGCTCATCTCCTCGCCCTCGCAAACAGCGTTCTCCTTCGTGCGCTCCGTCAATGAGGCGAGCATCAAGTCGCTGCCGCTCGTCGCCAACAACGTCCGCTTCGGCACCCTCGACGGCTTCGACAAGCAGCAGGGGATCGCGCTCGGCAGCCGGCTCGCCTCGACCCTGCGGGTCAACGTCGGCGACCAGGTTACGCTGCTGACCCCGCGCGGCGCAGCCACTCCCTTTGGCACCGCGCCCCGGACTAAGCAGTACATGGTGTCGTCCATCTTCGAGCTCGGCATGGCGGAATACGACCGCACGCTGCTGTTCATGCCGCTCGCCGAGGGGCAGCGCTTCTTCGCCAAGAACGGCGAGGTGGACATGATCGAGGCGCTGGTCGACGATCCCGAGCACGTCGGCAACATGCTGCCCGTCATCCGTCACGCCGGCGGCCCGACCATCCAGGTCACCGACTGGCGCCAGCGCAACGAGACGTTCTTCACCGTGCTCGACGTCGAGCGCACGGTGATGTTCATCATCCTCTCGCTCATCATCCTGGTCGCCGCCCTCAACATCATCTCGGGCATGATGATGCTGGTGAAGGACAAGGGCCGCGACATCGCCATCCTGCGCACCATGGGCGCCACCAAGGGCGCCATGATGCGCGTGTTCCTCATCACCGGCGCCTCGATCGGCATCGTCGGAACCATCGCGGGTTTCGTCCTCGGCGTGCTGTTCTGCACCTACATCGAGCAGATCCGCGAGTTCGTGTCCTGGCTGACGCGGACCGAGCTGTTCAACGCCAACATCTACTATCTGACCCGGCTCCCCGCCGAGATGGATGTCCGCGAGACGGCGGCGATCGTGATCATGGCGCTGGCGCTCTCCGTTCTGGCGACGCTCTACCCGTCGTGGCGTGCGTCCAGGCTCGATCCGGTCGAAGCCTTGAGGTACGAGTGATGCGAGCGGGGTTGCCCGCAGGCGCAGGCCTGCAAACAGATCGAGGGCGGCCGCGCGCAAGGAGAAGTGGAACGCCATGCAGAAGGAGCTGAGCCCGATGCACGGCAGATCGGAGAGCCGGTACGGAGATCGCGGGCCGATCCTCGTTCTCGAGGGCCTGCGCCGCATCTACCGCCAGGGCCCGCGCGAGATCGCTGTGCTCGCCGGCGCCGGCACGGTGATTCGGCCGGGCGAGGCGGTGGCGCTCGTCGGCCCCTCGGGCGCCGGCAAGTCGACGCTCCTCCACATCGCCGGCCTGTTGGAGACGCCCGACGGCGGCCGCGTCCTCGTCAACGGCCAGGACTGCTCCAAGCTCGACGACGACGGCCGCACGCGCGTGCGCCGCGCCGAGATGGGCTTCGTCTACCAGTTCCACCAGCTCCTGCCGGAGTTCTCCGCGCTCGAGAACGTCGTCATGCCGCAGCTCATCTATGGCCGCCGCCGCAAGGAGGCCAAGGAGCGCGCGCGCGAGCTCTTGAGCAAGATGGGGCTCGCGGCGCGGCTCGATCACCGCCCGGCCGAACTCTCCGGCGGCGAGCAGCAGCGCACCGCCATCTGCCGCGCCCTCGCCAACCAGCCGGCGCTGCTCCTCGCCGACGAGCCGACCGGAAACCTCGACCCGCACACGTCCGAGCGCGTCTTCCACGAGCTCATCGATCTCATCCATCACCAGGGCGTGGCCGCACTGATCGCCACGCACAATATGGATCTGGCCCACCGCATGGATCGCGTCCTGCGCCTGGAGGACGGGCTGCTCCACGACATCGCCCCCTCGCAGGCGGGGAAGGACTGACCTCAGATCTCGACCACCTCGACGACGCCGGGCACCGTCATCATGGCGCCGCGCTGGGCCGGCGAGACGTCGTACTTGCCGGGCAGCACCAGCTCCAATTCCGCGCCCTTCTCCTCGAGCGGCAGCACCAGCCGGATCTCGCCTTTTGGCCCCGGCTTGAGGCTGCTCTTGAGCTCGGCGAGCGTTGATTTCCGCCGCTCGACGACGCGCCGGTCGAGCACCACGCGCAGGCCCCGCTCGACCGCCTGCGCCGCCTTGTCGAGCGCTTCCATGCCCTGCACGCGCATCTTCACCGTGTCGCCGTCGCGCTCGGCCTCGACAGAGATGAGCACCGGCGTGCCCGGCTCGAGCAGGTCGCGGCAGGCAATCAGCGTGTCGGAGAAGATGACCGCCTCGAACTGCCCCGTCGTGTCCGAGAACATGGCGAAAGCGAACTTGTTGCCCTTCTGCGACCGCCGCTCCCGCGCGTTGATGACGATGCCGGCGAGGCGGCCGGAGGTGGCGCCGCGCTCGGTCGCCAGCTCGAAGTCGTGCCAGCGCTTGACGCCGAGCTTCTTGAGCAGCGTCTCGTACTCGTCGAGCGGGTGCCCGGAGAGGAAGAAGCCGATGGCGTCGAACTCGTGGGACAGCCGGTCCATCGGCGTCCAGCCCTTGACGTCGCGCATGTCGAGCGCCGGCGGGCCCGCCGCGCCGCCGCCGAACAGGTCGCTCGTCCCGGCCGCGGCGTTGGCCTGCTGGCGCTGGGCGAGCGCCATCAGGGCCTCGACGTTGCCGTGCACCTGGGCGCGGTTCTTCTCGAGAGAATCGAACGCGCCCGCCATGGCCAGCGTCTCGAGCCCGCGCTTGTTGAGCGTCTTCGGGTTGAACCGTGAGGCGAAGTCGGCGAGCGATTTATAGGGCCCGTTCGCCTCCCGCTCCTTGACGATGGTCTCGATCGCCGAAGCACCGATGTTCTTCAGCGCCGCCAGCGAGTAGCGAATGGCGCCGCGTAGCTCCTTTCCCCTCTCCCCGCTCTTCGCGGGGAGAGGGTCAGGGTGAGGGGCGGGTTCTTGCGCTGTCGACTGTAGCCGCCCCTCACCCCGCATGCGGGGAGAGGGTGAAGGCGGCGCCTCGGCCAGGAAGTCGACATCCGAGGCGTTGATGCACGGCGGCTTGACCTCGATCCCGCTCTTCCTCGCCTCCGCGGCGAACATGGCCAGCTTGTCGGTGTTCGACATGTCGAGCGTCATCGACGCCGCCAGGAACTCCTCGCGGAAGTTCGCTTTCAGGTAGGCCGTGTGGAACGACACCAGCGCGTAGGCCGCGGCGTGCGATTTGTTGAAGCCGTAGCCGGCGAACTTGTCGACCAGCTCGAAGATGTAGACCGCGTCCTCCTTCTTCACCCCGCGCTCCATCGCGCCCTCGACGAAGCGGGCCTGCTGCTTGGCCATCTCCGCCTTGTCCTTCTTGCCCATGGCGCGGCGGAGGAGGTCGGCTTGTCCCAGCGTATAGCCGCCCATCACCTGGGCGATTTGGATGACCTGCTCCTGGTAGATGATGACGCCGTAGGTCTCGGTCAGGATGCCCTTGAGCATGTCGTGCAGGCAGTCGACAGGCTCCTCGCCGTGCTTGCGGTTGATGTAGGTCGGGATGTTGTCCATGGGGCCGGGGCGGTAGAGCGCCACCATGGCGATGATGTCCTCGAAGCGGTCGGGCTTCAGCCGCTTGAGGCTCTCGCGCATGCCCGTGCTTTCCAGCTGGAACACGCCGACCGTGTCGGCTCGGGCGAGGAGATCGTAGGCCGCCTTGGCCTCCGGGTAATCGTTCTCGATCCGCACCTTGGCGAGGTCGACGTCGATGCCGCGCCCGCGCTTGATCAGTTCGACCGCCTTCTGCAGCACGGTGAGCGTCTTGAGGCCCAGGAAGTCGAACTTCACGAGCCCCGCCGCCTCGACCATCTTCCAGTTGAACTGGGTGACCGGGAAGCTCGACTTCGGATCGCGGTACATCGGCACCAGCTCGTCGAGCGGCCGGTCGCCGATCACCATGCCGGCGGCGTGCGTCGAGGCGTGCCGGTAGAGACCTTCGAGCTTGATGGCGATCTCTATGAGCCGCCCGACGAGCGGATCGTTGTCGCGCTCCTCCCTGAGCTTCGGCTCGCCCTCGATGGCCTCCGGCAGCGTCACCGGATTGGCCGGATTGTTCGGCACCAGCTTGCACAGCCGGTCGACCTGGCCGTAGGGCATCTGCAGCACGCGGCCGACGTCGCGCAGCACGGCGCGCGCCTGCAGCTTGCCGTGCGTGATGATCTGCGCCACGCGGTCGGCGCCGTACTTCTCCTGCACGTAGAGGATCGTCTTCTCGCGTTTGTCCTGGCAGAAGTCGATGTCGAAGTCCGGCATCGACACGCGCTCCGGGTTGAGGAAGCGCTCGAACAGCAGGCCGAAGCGGAGCGGATCGAGGTCGGTGATGGTGAGAGCCCAGGCGACAAGCGAGCCGGCGCCCGAGCCGCGCCCCGGTCCCACCGGCACACCGTTGGATTTCGACCACTTGATGAAATCGGCCACGATGAGGAAGTAGCCCGGGAACTTCATCTTGGTGATCACGTCGAGCTCGTACGCGAGCCGCTTGTCGTAGTCCTCGCGCGTGAACCCTTCCGCCGGTCCGCCCGCGAGCCGCACGTCGAGGCCCGCTTTCGCCTGCCGCTCGAGCTCGGAGGCCTCGGCGGCGTTGCGCTCCTCGGCGCTGTTCGAGCCGGTCTGCACGAAGCTCGGCAGGATGGGCTTGCGCCCCTTCGGCCGGTAGGCGCAGCGCTTTGCGATCTCGACCGTGTTGGCCAGCGCCTCGGGGAGGTCGGCGAAGAGTGACGCCATCTCCTCCGGCGACTTGAAATAGTGCTCTTTCGTCAGCCGCCGCCGGTTGTCCTCGACGACGTAGGAGCCTTCGGCGATGCACAGCAGCGCATCGTGCGCCTCGTAGTCGTCCGGCGCGGCGAAATAGCATTCGTTGGTGGCCACGATCGGCAGCGCGCGGGAATAGGCAAGCTCGAGGAGTTGCGGCTCGACGTCCATCTCGGCGCGCGTGTGGTGGCGCTGGATCTCCACGTAGAGGCGGTCGCCGAACACCTTGGCGAGAAGGCCGAGCCGGTCGCCCGCCCGCTGGGCCTGGCCGTCGCGAAGCGCGGAATCGATCGGTCCGTCCGGCCCGCCGGTCAGCGCGATGACGCCCGCCGCGTGCTCGGCGATATAGGTCGCCTTGACGTGCGGGGTCTCGGCGTCGCCGCTGCCGAGGTGGGCGCGGCTGACGATCTTCATAAGGTTGGCGTAGCCCGCCTCGTTCATGGCGTAGAGCGCGATGAGCCCGTCACGGTGCGCGGGATGGCGCGTCACCGCGTTGGGCGGCGTGGTCTTGTCCGCCCTGCGGTCCTCGAAATCGACCGCGATCGACAGTCCCGCGATCGGCTGGATGCCGCTGTCGGAGATCTTGCTCGAGAACTCGAGGCACCCGAACATGTTGTTGGTGTCGGTCAGCGCCACCGCCGGGAAGCCCAGCTTCTCGCCGAGCTTGGCGATCTTGCCGATCGGCAGCGCGCCCTCGAGCAGCGAGTACGCGGAATGGACCTTGAGGTGGATGAACCTCGGTCCAGGGGCAGGGGCGGCGGCAGGGGCTGCGGCGGGCTTTGCGGGAATCGGTGTGCTCATCCCGGCAGTCTAGGCGACCGCGCGCCCGCAAGCACGCCAGCCCGGATTGACCGCCCGCTTTCCACAGCGTGACGGCGGGAAACGGCCGCCCGTCGGGCAGCCGCCATCCGTGACTTCAATGCATCCGGAACGTGCGCGACCAGTCGGCCGGCAGGTCGATGATGCGGCGCTTCAGGGCGATCAGCATGCCGCGCTGGAGCGTCGAGCCGAACGAGGCTTCCCAGCCCGGGATGAAGTAGGCGTGGGTGAGGGCAGCGTGCTCGCAGATCGGCCGGTAGAAATCGCTCATCAGCGCCGTTGCGAAGCTCTTGCCGGCGTGCGCGGGATCGGCCTCCCAGGCATTGCGCAGGTCGAGGATGCCGGCCTCGAACGGCAGTGTGTCGAACACCGCCGGGTCGGAGCGCCGCAGAGAGGCGATGGTCGCGTTGAACACGTCCAGGTTCTTGTCGACGTCGCCGAGGCCGCCAGAGCTGATCGGCCCGCAGACCAGTGCCACGTCGCCGCCCATCGCCACCAGATCGGCGAGTGCGCGCTCGGTCAGCGCCTTGAGGGTGGGTGCCTTGATGGCCTTCGACCGGACCCAGTCGGGAGCGCTCATGGTCATGGTCTTCGTCCTTCCTTGTTGACCGGCCGTGGGGGCTCTTGCCGGCCCCGCGTCCGACTCGGTTTATTGCACCGCACAAATCCTCCAAAGCCAAGCGAGTTTCGTTGATTGCGGTCAAGAGGTGGTGCCGACCGCGCCGTAATTTGTGCATGGCACCTATGCGCGGAAGGCCCCAACGGTCGATGGTGGCATTCCTTAGCCGCTTGCTCGCGCATTGATCACGAGCAAGGGCGGGCGTCTCGCGGTCAGGCAGGATGATGCAGCGCGCGCGCCCGCCTCGTGCATGTTGCCGGCGGCAGCAACAGGGACATCTGGAGCCATGGGAGGGCGGGGCGTCGTGATGAGGCACCAGGGTGCTGCGCTACCGGGCAAGTCCGCGCCCGACCGCCATGCCATCGGCCCCCACTTTTTCCGCAAGATCGCGGTCTTCGCCCCGATCGAGGGCGCCGAGCAGAGCTTCCTGCAGCGGCTTGTGGCGAGCGAGGGGAACGTGCCGCCCGACCACCATCTCGTCCGCGCCGGCGAGGAGTACGGGCCCATTCTAGTCGTCAACAGCGGCTGGGCGGTCCGTTACCGCACGCTCGCCGACGGCTCCCGCCAGATCGCCAATTTCATTCTGCCGGGCGATTTCATCGGCCTCAACGCGACCGTCATGTCCGTCTCCGACTACGACGTCGCCAGCATCACCCCGATGAGCTTCGCGCGCCTGCGCATCGACGACATCATCGCCATGATGGAAACGCATCCGCGGCTGTGCGCGGCCATCTTCTGGTGCAACGCGCGCGAGGAATCGATTCTGTTCGAGCACTTGACGAGCCTGGGCCGCCGCTCGGCGCTCGAGCGCGTCGCGCACCTCCTGGTCGAGCTTCTACGCCGCCTGCAGCTGATCGAGTTGGCCGAGGGCGACAGTTTCGTCATGCCGCTGACGCAGCAGCTGATCGCCGACAGCGTCGGGCTGACGGCCATCCACGTCAACCGCATGATGCGCGCCTTGGAGCAGAATGGGCTCATCGCCTATAGCCGCCACCCGGTGCCGCGGCTGCATGTCCGCGACGTCCGCCGTCTGGAAGCCGCGGCCGGCTTCGAGGACGGTTACCTGCATTTTACCGAGATGCCGATGCGGACCAGGCGTGCCATCGAAAATGCGAACGGCGGCTGAGCTTGGCGGGCATGGCTCACCTTGCTCTGCATCAATGATGCAAATATCGCGATAGCAGTATGTGTCGGCCTAACCTGAGTTAAGGTGCATGCCCGTGCACCGCGTAGTGTCCGCATCAGTCCTTCCTCCTCGGGCGGTCCAATGCCAAAGCGGAAATCGGTCCTTGTCCTGGGTCTCGGCAACACGTTGCTGAGCGACGACGGGGTAGGCGTGCACGTCGTTGAGGCACTGCGCGGCGCGAGTGATCACGATGAAGCGGTGATTCTGCGTGACGGCGGCACGCTCGCCCTCGCGCTCCTGCCCGAGCTCGAGACCGCCGAAGCGCTGATCGTCGTCGATGCGGCGGCCTTCTCCGCCGAGCCGGGCGCGGTGCGTGTCTTCGAGGGCGCCGCCATGGATGCGCAGCTCGCCGGCAAGCGCCACACCGTGCACGAGGTCAACCTCGTCGACCTGATGGGTGCGGCCGAGCTCTCCGGGGTGCGGCCCGAGCGCCGTGCGCTGGTCGGCATCGAGCCGAAGTCGTTCGAGTGGGGTCTCGCGCCGACGGAGGTGGTCGCCGCAGCCGTCCCGCGTGCCTGCGCCGCCGTCAACCAGCTCATCGCGGAGTGGCGTGCATGACCGTCGTCTACAGCCGCATCCCCGAGCCTTCCGCCATGCCGGCCGCCAACGATCACGGCGCGCCCCACGGCCCCGAGACCTTGACCGGCCCCGAAACCTTGACTGGAATGGCCGAGGCGGTGCTGCGCGAGATCGCGGCGCTGCTCGAGGCCTTCGCGCGAACAGGCGCCGCTGCCGCCATCGACCTCGCCTCCCTGCCGCTCACCGACGCCGACCGCGAGGAGCTCGAGAAGCGCCTCGGCCGCGGCGAAGTCGAGGCCAAGGTCTCCGTCGCCGGCGACAGCGAGGTCTGGGAGACGGCCTACGCCGGCGTCTGGTGGGTGCGCCACCGCGGGCTCGGCGGCCGTCTCGCCTGCGAGCAGATCGCCGTCACGGCGACACCCGACATCCTGATCACCGACCGCGAGGACGCGCGTGCGGCAGCCCGACGGCTCGCCCGCGATCTCGAGGCCCAAACCGCAGACACCAGCGAGGAGGCAGCGAATGGCTAGCTCCGAGACCTTGGGCGAACTGCTGAGCAAGCGCGGCGTCTCCCGGCGCGCCTTCCTCAAGTATGCCGCCTATACCGCGTCGCTGATGGCGCTGCCGCCATCGGCCGCGCAGGTGATGGCGCAGGGGTTGGCCCGCGCCCGGCGCCAGTCGGTCATCTGGCTGTCGTTCCAGGAGTGCACGGGCTGCACGGAGAGCATCACGCGCTCCATGAGCCCGACGCTCGAGGACCTGATCTTCGACTTCATCTCGCTCGACTACCACCACACGCTGCAGGCGGCCTCCGGCGAGGCGGCCGAGCACGCGCGCGAGGCGGCGATGAAGGAGAACAAGGGCAAGTACATCGTCGTCGTCGATGGCTCGGTGCCGGTGAAGGACGACGGCATCTACTCGGCCATCGCCGGCGTCTCCAACCTCAAGATGCTCGAGGAGACGGTGAAGGACTGCTTCGCGGTCGTCTCGGTCGGCACCTGCGCGGCGTTCGGCGGCATCCCCAAGGCGGCGCCCAACCCGACCGGCGCCGTGCCGATCTCGGACCTGGTGAAGAACAAGCCCGTGATCAACATCTCCGGCTGCCCGCCCATCGCCGAGGCCATGACCGGCACGCTCTCCTACGTGCTGTCGTTCGGCAAGGTGCCCGAGCTCGACAAGTACGGCCGCCCGCTCGCCTTCTTCGGCGAGGCCATCCACGACCGCTGCTACCGCCGCCCGTTCTATGAGAAGGGCCTGTTCGCCGATAGTTTCGACGACGAGGGCGCGCGCAAGGGCTGGTGCCTCTACAAGGTCGGTTGCAAGGGGCCCATCGCGTACAACGCCTGCGCCACCGTGAAGTGGAACGGCGGCGTCTCGTTCCCGATCCAGTCGGGCCACGGCTGCCTCGGCTGCTCCGAGCCCGATTTCTGGGATCAGGGCGGCTTCTACACGCCGCTCTCCGCGCCGACGATCGCCATGGGCCCCGCGCTCATGGGTGCCGCGGCGGCTGGCGCCGTGCTCGGTGGCGGTGCCGCCTGGCTCGCCCGCCAGCATCAGAAATCCTATCTCGCCGAGACCGCCGCTGAGGCGGAAGCCGCCAAGGCCGGCGGCGCGGCCGGGACAACGAAGAAGGGAGCCTGACGCCATGGAGCTTCTCGATTTCGCACGCGGTCCGGCGCTGAAGGTCGCGCTCGTCATTTTTGTCGCGGGAACGCTTTGGCGCGTCCTCGGCATGCTCCTGCTGCCCTGGATCCGCGTCGCCTCCGAGCCGCGCGGCGGCACACCGATCGGCATCATGGCCGCGCTCGAGGCCATCGTCTCCAAGATGTGGCCGCGCCCGGCCTTCCTGTGGGCGTCGCTGTTCTCCACCGCCAACGGCTACGTGTTCCACATCGGCCTCGCCATCGCGGTCTTCCTGTTCGCGCCGCACATCCTGTTCATGAAGTCGCTGACGGGGCTCTCGTGGGGGGCGCTGCCGAACAACGTCATCTACGCGGTGAGCGTCATCACCGCCGCCTCGCTTGTCGCCGCACTCATTCACCGTCTGGTCAACCCGGTTCGCAAGCTCATCTCGCGCGCCGACGACTACATCAGCTGGGCCGTGACCTTCCTGCCGGTGGCGACGGGTATCGCCGCCGCGAGCCACCTCGGCGCCCGCTATGAGACGCTGCTGGCCCTGCATCTCCTGAGCGTCAGCGCGCTCCTCATCTGGTTCCCGTTCGGCCGGCTCATCCACGCCGTGCTGTTCGTCTTCTCGCGCGGCGCCACCGGCATCCGCTTCAAGCACAGGGGGGCAGAGGTATGACCGCTCGCACCACAGCCGCCGGCGTCCCCTACGACGTCCAGGGCGACATGACCGAGGATGCACGGCGCAATGCCGCCATGCGTGCCTTCGTCCGCGACTTCGGCATGACCGCCGCCGTGCACATGGAATCATGCGTCCGCTGCGGCATCTGCGCCTCGGCCTGCCACTTCTACGTGGCGACCGGCGACCCGAAGTACACGCCGATCTACAAGCTGCGTCCGTTCGAGCAGGCCTACCACCGCCACGTCGGGCCGTTCGCGCCGTTCTTCCGCATGCTCGGCCTGGCACCGAGCGTCAGCGCGACCCAGCTCGAGGAGTGGCAGCACCTGATCTTCGACGGCTGCTCCATGTGCGGCCGCTGCACGCTCGCCTGCCCGATGGGCATCGACATCGCCGAGCTGATCAAGGAGGCCCGCCACGGCATGTTCAAGGCCGGGCTCATCCCTGATCGCCTCCAGCTCATGGACCGGACGACGCGCGCCTGGGGCAGCCCCGCCACCCCCGCCGACGACTTCGCCGACATCGTCAAGGAGGCCGGCGAGCAGAACAACGTGCCGGTCAACGTCGACGAGCCGAAGGCCGACTACGTCGTCACCTGCGCCCCGGCTGAGCTCTCGGAGCACACCAAGGCGCTGACCGACGTCGCCAAGATCCTCAACAAGATGGGCGTCTCCTGGACCTACAGCTCGGAGGGCTTCGAGGCCTCCAACATCGGCTACATCAACGGTGACCTCGAGCTGCAGGAGCAGATGACGCGCAAGCTCATCGACAACGCCGTGCGCCTCGGCGCCCACACCCTGATCCTGCCCGAGTGCGGCCACGCCTATGGCGCCGCGCGCTGGGAGGCGGCACGCTGGTACAAGGACAAGCTGCCGCTGCGCATCATCCACATGACCGAGTTCCTCGCCGAGGCGGTCGAGAGCCGCAAGATCAAGCTGAAGAAGATCGACAACACGGTCTCCTTCCACGATCCCTGCCAGCTCGTGCGCCGCGGCGGCGTCACCGAGGCTCCGCGCGCCGTGCTCAAGGCCATGGGCATCGAGATCAAGGAGCTCGAGGACCACGGCGTGCTCGGCCTCTGCTGCGGCGGCGGCGGTGGCGTCGTCTCCAACGTGCGCGCCGACCCGATCCGCTACAAGGCCTTCGAGCTCAAGCGCCGCCAGGTCGAGGAGGCCGGAGCGCAGCGCTTCGTCACCGGCTGCGGCCAGTGCCGCATCACGCTGACGCTCGGCGCCAAGCACTTCAAGTGGGACAAGAAGGTCGAAAGCCTGCTCGAGCTGGTGGCCGACAACCTCGAGGATTGAGACCTCGTTCCCTCTCCCCGCGCTATGCGGGGAGAGGGTCAGGGTGAGGGGCCGCAGCCGGCGCCGCGGCTCGAGGCCGCCCCTCACCCCGGCCCTCTCCCCATGCGAGTGCAGGTCATGGGAGAGGGAAGGGCAAAGACAAGGGACGAACAAGATGAACAAGCGCGTCGTCGTCGATCCGATCACCCGCATCGAGGGGCACCTGCGCATTGAGGCCGAGACCGACAAGGACGGCCGCATCGCCAAGGCCTTCTCGTCGGGCACCATGGTGCGCGGCATCGAGATCATCCTGAGAGGCCGCGACCCCCGCGACGCCTGGGCCTTCGCGCAGCGCATCTGCGGCGTCTGCACGCTGGTCCACGGCATGGCCTCGGTGCGCGCCGTCGAGAACGCGCTGAAGTACGAGATCCCGGCCAACGCGCAGCTCATTCGCAACCTGATGATCGCCGCGCAGTACGTGCACGACCACGTCATGCACTTCTACCACCTGCACGCGCTCGACTGGGTCGACGTCGTCTCGGCGCTGAAGGCGGATCCCAAGGCGACCTCCGCGCTGGCGCAGTCGATCTCGCCCTACGCCAAGTCGAGCCCGGGATATTTCGCCGACGTGCAGAAGCGCGTGAAGGATTTCGTCGAGAGCGGACAGCTCGGCATCTTCTCCGGCGGCTTCTGGGGCCACCCCGAGTACCGCCTGCCGCCCGAGGCCAATCTTATGGCCGTGGCGCACTACCTCGACGCGCTCGCCTGGCAGCGCGACGTGGTCAAGATCCACACCATCTTCGGTGGCAAGAACCCGCATCCGAACTTCGTCGTCGGCGGCGCTCCGTCGCCGATCTCGACCAGCCCCGGCTCTGTCACCGGCGGCTCGGCGACGACGGCCGTCTCCCTCCTCGGCCTCGATACCATCCGCGGCGTCATCCAGAAGATGCGCTCGTTCGTCGACGAGGTCTACGTGCCCGACACGCTGGCCATCGCCTCGTTCTACAAGGACTGGTTCAAGCGCGGCGAGGGCGTCGGCAACTTCATGTGCTGCGGCGACTTCCCCTCGGACGGCAAGGCGAGCCCGTCGAGCTGGCTCATCCCGTCCGGCGCAATTCTCGGCCGTGATCTCACGAAGATTCACCCGGTCGATTTCAACGACCCGGGACAGGTGCAGGAGTTCGTCAGCCACTCCTGGTACGAGTACGCCGGCGGCAAGGGCAAGGGCCTGCATCCCTACGACGGCGAGACGAAGTTCGCCTTCACCGGTCCGAAGCCGCCCTACGAGCAGCTCGACGTCGACAAGGACTACTCCTGGCTCAAGTCGCCGCGCTGGCGCGGCAACGTCATGGAGGTCGGCCCGCTCGCCCGCGTGCTGATGCTCTACGCCTCGGGCCACGAGCCGACGAAGGCGCTGGCCGGCATGGCGCTCAAGAAGCTCGACCTGCCGCTCGAGGCCATGTTCTCGACGCTCGGCCGCACGGCGGCGCGCACGCTCGAGACCAAGATCATCGCCGACCAGATGATGGTCTGGCTCGACGCGCTGATGGCCAACATCAAGTCCGGCAATCTCGACGTCCACTCGACCGCCAAGTGGGACCCCTCGACCTGGCCGGCCGAGGCCAAGGGCGTCGGCTTCATGGAGGCCCCGCGCGGCGCGCTCGCCCACTACATCGTCATCAAGAACGGCAAGATCGACAACTATCAGGCGGTGGTGCCGAGCACCTGGAACGCCGGCCCGCGCGACGGCAAGAACCTGCCGGGGCCCTACGAGGCGGCACTCGAGGACCGCCACACCCTGCACGATCCGAAGCAGCCGCTGGAGATCCAGCGCACCATCCACTCCTTCGATCCGTGCATCGCCTGCGCGGTGCACGTCACCGACCCCGACGGCGTCGAGCTGTCGAGCATCAAGGTGACGTGAGGCGATCATTCGGGCACCCTTGGCTCGGCTACGAGACCAGGGGAGCCCGATGACGTTCACGACGGAGAGCAGCGTTCTGCTGCTGATCGACCTGCAGGCGCGGCTGATGCCGGCCATCCACGAGGGCGACCGCGTGGTGGCCACTGCGTGCCGTCTGGCGCAGGTGGCGCGGCTGCTCGGCGTGCGCGTGCTGGCGACGGAGCAGAACCCGGCGGGGCTCGGGCCCAGCGTGGCCGAGGTGGCGGCGCTGGCCGAGCGCACGCTGGCCAAGAATCACTTCGACGCGACCCGCGAGGCGGGCTGGCCGGCCTTGCTGCCGGAACGGCGCCGCGATGTCGTCGTGGCGGGGTGCGAGGCGCACGTCTGCGTGCTGCAGACGGTGCTGGGCCTGCGCCGTCTCGGCCACGAGGTGCGCCTCGTGCGCGATGCCGTCGGATCGCGCCGCAGGGCGGACCGCCGGGCGGCGCTCGAACGGGCGGCGAGCTACGGCGCCGAGCTGGTCACCTCCGAGATGGTCGCCTTCGAGTGGCTCGCCACCTCGGACCACCCGCGCTTCCGGGATGTCCTGCAACTCGTGAAGTAGCCGCCGCTACCGTCCCCCGCGTTGGCCTCTTCCCGTCGGCGCCGGGGCCGCCTAATGTCCCGCCCCATGTCGACAAGCACCCTGAAGATCGCGCTCGCGCAGCTGAACCCCGTCGTCGGCGACCTCGACGGCAACGCCGCCCGGCTCGTGGCCGCGCGCAAGCGGGCTGCCGCGGACGGCGCCGACCTCGTGCTCTTCTCCGAGCTGTTCATCACCGGCTATCCGCCGGAGGACCTCGTCCGCCGTCCGTCGTTCGCCCAGGCGTCTCGCGACGTGGTGGAGAGGCTGGCGCGGGACCTGGAGCCGGGCCCGGCGGTGCTGCTGGGCGCCGTCTGGCCCGACGGCAATGATCTCTTCAACGCCGTCGTGCTCATCGATCAGGGCCGCGTGGAAGCTGTGCGCGCCAAGGTCGACTTGCCGAACTACGGTGTCTTCGACGAGAAGCGTATCTTCGACGCTGGCCCGCTGCCCGGTCCGATCCCCTTCCGCGGCGTCCGCATCGGCGTGCCGATCTGCGAGGACATCTGGAAGGAGGAGGTATGCGAGTGCCTCGCCGAGTGCGGCGCCGAGATGCTGCTGGTGCCCAACGGCTCGCCCTTCGACTGGAAGAAACCGGACCTGCGTCTCTCCGTTGCGGTTGCGCGAGTGACCGAGACCGGGTTGCCGCTCGCCTACTTGAACCAGCTCGGCGGCCAGGATGAGCTGGTCTTCGACGGCGCCTCCTTCGTGCTCAACGCCGACCGGAGCCTCGCCGTGCAGATGCCGGCCTGGGACGAGGCCGTGACGCTCACAAGATGGGAGAAGGCGGGCCGATCGTGGCGCTGCCAGCCGGGGGCGGCCGCCGGCATCGAGGAGGGCGACGCGGCGGCGTATCACGCCTGCGTGCTGGGCCTGCGCGACTACGTCGCCAAGAACCGGTTTCCAGGTGTCGTGCTGGGGCTCTCCGGCGGCATCGATTCCGCGCTCGTCGCCGCCATGGCCGCCGACGCGCTGGGCCCGGACAAGGTCCACGCCGTGATGCTGCCCTACCGCTACACCTCGAAGGACAGCCTCGCCGACGCCGCCCACTGCGCCAAGGCGCTGGGCATCCGCTACGACACCGTGCCGATCGCGGCACCCGTCGAGGGCTTCCAGGGCGCGCTGAAGGATCTCTTTGCCGGCACCAGCGCCGGCATCACGGAGGAGAACCTGCAGAGTCGCACGCGCGGCGCTCTCCTCATGGCCATCTCCAACAAGTTCGGCTCGATGCTGCTGACCACCGGCAACAAGAGCGAGATGTCGGTCGGCTACGCGACGCTCTACGGCGACATGAACGGCGGCTTCAACCCCATCAAGGACCTCTACAAGATGGAGGTCTACCGCCTGGCGCGCTGGCGCAACGCCAACGTGCCGCGCGGAGCGCTCGGGCCGAAAGGAGAGGTCATTCCGGATCGCATCATCACCAAGGCGCCGACGGCCGAGCTGCGCGAGAACCAGACCGATCAGGACAGCCTGCCGCCCTACGAGGTGCTCGACGATATCCTCGCCAGCCTCGTCGAGCGCGAGTTGCCGCTCGCCGACATCGTCGCCAATGGGCACGATGCGGAGACCGTGCGCAAGGTGGAGCGGCTGCTCTATCTGGCCGAGTACAAGCGGCGGCAGGCAGCGCCGGGCGTCAAGATCTCGGCGCGCAACTTCGGCCGCGACCGCCGCTATCCGATCACCAACCGCTTCCGCGAGAGCCTGGATGTAAAGCCGGCCCCGGGGCCTGCCGCGCCGAGCCGCGCGCCCGCCATCGTTCGCCCCCGCGCCGACGGTGACGGCGGCGATACGGGCTGACCTCCTTCGCGCCTCTGCTAGTGTCGTGATCGCGAAATTCGTCACCTTCACCGGCACGCTCGGCACGAATTTCGCGATCTGAACGACACTAGCCAACACAATGTTTCTAGTGTGATTCAGACCGAGAAGTCCGCCTCGTCACCTAGCCCCGGAGAGTGCAGCGGACTTCTCGGTCATCACACTAGACCGCCGCGGCAAACGGCGGGTCGAGCGCCGCCAGCGTATCGGTGAGCGCGCCGGCGATGGCGCCTTGGAGGCGCGCGGCATCTCGGGTCTCGCCCCCGCGCGCGGCCCGCTCGAGCTGCGCGCAGAGCTCCGCCACCCGGACCGCGCCGATGTTGCGGCTGAGCGATTTGAGCGCGTGGGCGGCGTCGGCGATCGGCTTCGCTTCGCCGCTGGTGATACGTTCCCCCAGCGTCGCCAGCGCGCGCGGCGCATGCTCGCGATAGAGGGCGATGACACGCGCTGCGAGATCGTCGCCGGGACGCTGCATCTCGCGGATGTCGCTGAGCACGGCCGGATCGAGCAGCCGTACGCCGTCATCCGCGTTCGCGGGCCGCTCCTCCGCGCCGCCGCCGGACCGCGAGGTGTCGCGTCCGGAAAGCCAGCGCTCGAGGCACGAGCGCAGCGTCGCCAGCGTGTAAGGCTTGGTGACGCAATCATCCATGCCCGCGTCCTGCCAGGCATTCGCCTTGCCGCCCACCACATGCGCCGTCATGGCGACGATGGGGACGCGCCTGCGGCCCGTGTCGCGCTCCCGGGCGCGGATGGCGCGCGTGGCTTCGAAACCGTCCATCTCCGGCATGCTGCCGTCCATGAACACGAGGTCGAAGCTGTCCTGCTCGAGGGCCGCGACCGCGGCGCGGCCGTCGCTCACCGCGACCACCTCGATGCCGAGCCGGGCAAGCGCCTCGACCAGCACCTCCCGGTTGACCTCGCTGTCGTCCGCGGCGAGGACCCGTGCGCCCGCGAGACCGGCATTGGCGGCCAGCGCCGGGGCCGCTACGGCATCTTCGCTCTCCGGCAGCAGCGAGGCATCGAGCACGTCGACCGGGATCGTGACGATGAATGTCGAGCCGCGGCCGACGACCGAAAGCACGTCGATGCTACCGCCCATCAGCTCGACGATCTTGCGGCAGATGGTGAGGCCGATGCCGGTGCCGCCAAATTTGCGCGTCGTCGACTGGTCGGCCTGCGAGAAGGCCTCGAAGATCGTATTGACCTTGTCGGGAGCGATACCGGCGCCGGTGTCGGCCACGGCGAGCTCGATGACCTCGCGCCCGTTCTTGACGCCGAGTGTGCGTGCCGAGACGGTGACCTTGCCGCGCTCGGTGAACTTGAGCGCGTTGCTGACCAGGTTCGAGAGCACCTGCGCGAGCCGCACGGGATCGCTGGCGATGCAGCTCGGCACGCCGGCCGCGACGCGGCCCGAGAGATCGAGCCCCTTGGCACGCGCCCGGTCCGAGAACAGCCGCAGCACGTCCTCGATGACGGCGCCGGGGCTGACCGGGACCGCCTCGAGCTCGATGCGTCCGGCCTCGATCTTGGACAGGTCGAGGATGTCGTTGATGATGGTGAGCAGGTGCTGGCCGGAGCGGACCATGGCGTCGGCGTGCCGGGACATGCGCATCGGCAATCCGGAGGAGGCGAGCAGCTCGGCGGTGACCAGCATGCCGTTGAGCGGCGTGCGGATCTCGTGGCTCATGGTGGCGAGGAAGTCCGACTTGGCGGCGTTCGCCTGCTCGGCGGCGCGCATGGCTTGTGCCAGCTCGGCGGTGCGCTCCTCGACCTTGCGTTGGAGGTTCTGCCTGTGCCGGTCGAGCTCCGCGTCGCGCGAGCGGATCTCGGCGAGCATCGCGTTGAAGGCATCGACCAGGGCGCCGATCTCGTCCGAGCTGGTGCGCTCGACCTTGGCGCTGAAGTCCTTGCTGCGCCGGACCTCCTCCATGGCCGACTGCAGCGCCTTGACCGGGCCGACGATCCGCCGCTGCAGGCCGCCGCCGAGGGCAAGACCGACGAGAGTTGCGAGCAGCCCCGTGAAGAGTGCCAGCATGAGGCTGTGAATGATCTCGCCGCGCATCTCCGAGAGATCGGCGATCAGCGTCAGCGTGCCGATCTGCTCGCCGCCGAGCACGATCGGCGCGTCCGCGGTGTAGGAGCCGAGGAACAGCGCCTTGATGAGACCGTCTCCGCCGTCCTCCCCGAGCCGGGCTGCCGACCGGGCCACGACGACGCCCAAGCCCCATTCGTGCACCGTGAGGCCCTGGCGGTTGCTGACGCGGACGAAGCTCAGCCCCTTCATGCGGCCGATGGCGCCGAGGGCACGCGCCACGCCGGTGCGGTCGCTGTTCGAAAGCGGTACCGCGACGGTGGCCGCCAGCACGATGGCGATCGAGCCGATCTCCTCGCGCTTGGACTCGAGGTGGCGGCGCGCCTCGTACCACGCCGACGACAGCGAGGCCACGAGCACCGAGCAGGCCACCGAGACAATGATGATGATGGCCAGCTTGGTCCGGATCGAGCGCACGCGGGACAGCCTCGGATCGTTGAAAACGTGAATTTTACGGGATTTGAGTGAAAGTCCCCTTACGCGGGCCGCGCCTTCACTCTGCGATCGCGGACAGCAGCCGTTAACACTGTGCCAAAGACATGCTTCCGGTGGGGCAAACCCGACCAATTTTACGCATTCGCGCCGGTATTGTTTAATTTGAAAGCTGATAAGTCCGAACCAGGTTTTGGTGAGTGGCTCGGCAATGGCAGAGGTTTTGGGCAGCGATTTGGGTGGGATCCGCGTCCTCGTCGCGGATGACGATCCCATCGTGCGCGATCTGATCTGCAAGCATCTGAGCCGGCTCAGTGCCGACCCGGTCGGCGCCGACGACGGCGTTGTGGCCTGGAAGCTCCTCAGCGAGCTGTCGTTCGACCTCGCCATCGTCGATCTCGGCATGCCCAACGTCGACGGCTTCCAGCTCATCGAGTGGATGCGCTGCAACTCGGCGACACGGCACATGCCGGTGCTCGTCGTTACCGGCCGCGAGGACCGCGAGGCGGTCCGCGACGCCTTCCACGCCGGTGCCTCGTCGTTCCTGGTCAAGCCGATCGACTGGCCGACCTTCGAGCATCACCTGGGCTTCCTGCTCCGGCTGTCCACGGTCGGGCGCAAGGAGCGGGCCCTGGCGCAGCAGAACGCCGCCGTCTCGCGGGCCCGCGACGCCATCCTCGGCAAGCTGTGCCAGGCCGTGGGCACGAGCGCCAGCGTGCTCACCTCCGCCGCCGAGGCGATCCGCCTCGCCGAGGGGGCGTCCGCGAGCCCGGAGACCATCCGCCAGCTCAACGCGATCATGGCCGAGGCGCGCGCCATGCATCGCCTGACGACGCGCGTCGCCGATCTGGCCAGCATCGTTTCGAGCGAGGTCGTCGTCGAGGACCGCAAGGAGCCGGTCGCCGAACTCGTAAGCCAGGCGCTGGCGGCGGTCGCCGAGGCGGCCCAGGCGGCGTCCGTCGAGCTCGGCTTCAGCCTGCCGCCGAGCCATCTCGCGCTGATCTGCAACGGCGACTCGATCCTCCTCGGGCTGGTCCAGCTGCTGCGCAACGCTATCGCGCACTCGCCGCCGCAGTCGCGCGTCTGGATCACCGCCCAGCTCATGCCGGACGGCGTTCTCGCCGTTACAGTCAGCGACGACGGCATCGGCATGGACCCGGAGTTCGTCGCGAGCTGTCTCAATCCGCTGCAAGCGCATCAGCGCGGCGTTGCCGGGCAGGGCAGCCGCCGCACCGGCTTCGGCCTGCCGCTGGCGCGCGCGGTGGTCGAGGCCCACAACGGCAACCTCGAAATCCGGTCGATGCCCGGCAAGGGCACCGACGCCTTCTTCGTGCTTCCCGCCGAGCGCGTCGTCCGCCTGCCGGCCGCGCCCGCGATCCCCGACGGCCATGCCGGGGACGAGTCCGGCGAGCCGGATGCCGGAACCTGAGGAGGCAGCGGGAATGCACGGCCCCCACACCCCCCGCATGAGAATGGTGTCCGGTCTCGCCCGGCTCTGCGCCCAATTCCGTGCCTCGACGGCGGGCAATTTCGCGATCGTCTTCGCCGCCGCCGCGCCGCTGCTGCTTCTCGCCGTCGGAACCGCCGTCGACTACGCCCTCTACGCCAACAAGACGAGCCGCGCCCAGGCGACGGCCGACGCGGCCGCCATCGCCGGTGCCAAGGCCCTGTCGATGGCCGACGCCAGCCGGGAATCGATCGCCGCCGTCGTCGACGCCGTCGTCCAGAGCTACATGGGCAAGGGCGCCACGGCGCACGGCGACCTCGGCTTCGCGTCGAGCACGGAGGTCGTCAACGTGCCGGGCCAGCCGATGCAGGTCGCGGTCAAGCTCTCGGGCAAGTCGAACTCGCTGTTCGCGGCCCCGTTCGGTCTCGGCGACTGGACCATCGAAATGAGCTCGGTGGCCGAGGTCGTCGGCACGCCCAACGTCTGCGTCCTGGCGCTCGATGCCTCGGCCATGGGAACCATCTACCTGGAGAAGAACGCCCGGGTCATCGGACAGAACTGCGCCGTCTACTCCAACTCGGGTCACCCCAACGGCATCAAGGCCTTCAACAGCTCGCTGCTGTCGGCGAAGATGATCTGCACGGCGGGAGGACGCACCGGCGGATCGACCAACTTCGACCCCGACCCGCTCGTCGACTGCCCGCAATTCGACGATCCGCTCGCCGGCCGCCCGGCCCCGTACGTCGGCCCCTGCGTCGCCTCCAACCTGATCGTCGATAGCCAGACCGTCACGCTCTCGCCCGGCACTTATTGCGGCGGCATCAGGGTGACGGGGACCGCCGCCGTCACCTTCGAGCCCGGCCTCTACGTCATGAAGGACGGGCCTCTCATCGTCGACAAGACGGCGTCGATCATCGGCGCGGGCACCGGCTTCTACTTCTCGGGGCAGGCCGCGACGTTCCGCTTCGATACGGACACGACGATCGATCTCACTGCGCCGAAGGAGGGGCCGATGGCGGGGCTGCTGTTCTTCGGCGATCGCAGCCAGTCGAATGCGCCCTATGCCATTCTGAGCGATCACGCCCGCCAGCTCCTGGGCACCATCTATCTGCCGCAGGGCGAGCTGACCATCGACGCCAATCAGCCGATCGCCGACCAGTCGGCCTACACCGCCATCGTCGCCCGCAAGCTCAAGGCGAGCTCGGGTCCGACGGTGATGCTCAACACCAATTACGACCAGACCGACGTCCCCGTGCCCGCGGGCATCCGCGGCGCCGGCCAGGCCGTGTCGCTGGTCAGGTAGCGCCCCGGAGCTGGAGAGGTGATCGTGATCGGCGTGGAGAATTCGCAGGGGAGGAGCCTGGAAGGCGGGGAGTCGCGGCGCGCGGGGATTGCCCGCCGCTTCCTCGCCTGCGCGCGGGGCAATTTCTCTATCGTCTTCGCCGCCGCCACGCCGCTGCTGCTTATCGCCGTCGGCACCGCCGTCGACTATGCCCTGTACTTCAACCTCACCAGCCGGGCACAGGCCAGCGCCGACGCGGCGGCCATCGCCGGCGCCAAGGCCCTCTCGATGGCCGACGCCACGCGCGAGTCCGTCAGCGCCGTCGTCGACGCCGTGGTCCAGAGCTATCTGCAGAAGGGCCCGACGACACAGGGCAGCCTCGGCTTCACATCGGCGACCGAGATCATCAACGTGCCGGGCAAGCCGATGCAGGTCGCGGTGAAGCTTTCCGGCCCATCCAACTCGCTGTTCGCGGCGCCGTTCGGGCTCGGCGACTGGACCATCGAGCTGGGCTCTGTGGCCGAGGTCGTCGGCTCGCCCAACGTCTGCGTCCTGGCGCTGGAGAAGTCCGAGCCAGGCGCGCTATGGCTCGAGAAGTCGGCGCGCATGACCGGGCACAATTGCTCCGTCTACTCGAACTCGGCCTCCAGCCTCGGCCTCGTCGTGCGCGACCAGGCGACGCTGAACGCCGCGACCGTCTGCTCGGCGGGTGGCGCCGAGGGCAAGGGCTCCGTCGAGCCGGAGGCGCTGGTCGATTGCCCGCACTTCGACGATCCACTCGCGGGGCGGCCCGAGCCCGCGGTGGGCTCTTGCACCTATAGCAAGCTCGTCATCCAGGACCAGACCATGACCCTTTCGCCGGGCGTCTATTGCGGCGGCCTGGAGATCAAGGGCTCATCGAAGGTGACGCTGCTGCCGGGCACCTACGTCATCAAGGACGGCACTCTCCAGGTGAAGAACACGTCGCAGCTCGTCGGGGAGAATGTCGGCTTCTTTTTTACCGGCACATTCAATCTCCTGATCGTGAAGCTGGGCTCCTCCTTCTTTTTCGACCCCGATACCGTCATCAGCCTGACGGCGCCGAAGCAGGGCGAAATGGCCGGTCTCCTGTTCTACGGCTCGCGCTCGCTTCCCAACGCGACCATCAGCACCATCCTGAGCAACAATGCCCAGGTGCTGCTCGGCACCATCTATATGCCGACATCGTCCCTGGTCATCGACTCCGCGGCTCAGGTCGGGCACCAGTCGGCCTACACGGCCATCGTCGCCCGCCGCGTCGTCCTCATGAGCGGCCCAGACCTCGTCCTCAACACCAACTACGATCGGTCCGACGTCCCCGTCCCCGCCGGCATCCGCGGCGCCGGCCAGGGCGTGTCCCTGGTCAAATAGGCCGGCGCGGGAACCTCGCTTCGTGTTGCGCGCGTTTCGAGCCCGAGAGGCTCGAGCAGGAGCGCGGCATGGACGGCACCGTCGGGATCGGAGTGGGCGGCTGGACCTACGAGCCCTGGCGCGGCGCGTTCTACCCGCAAGGCCTGCCGCATGCGAGGGAGCTGCACTTCGCCTCGCGCGCGCTGACCTCGATCGAGATCAACGGCACGTACTATTCGCGCTTCAAGCCGGACACTTGGCGCAAGTGGCGCGACGAGACCCCCGACGGCTTCGTCTTCGCGGTCAAGGCCTCGCGCTATTGCACCAATCGAAAGGTCCTGGCGTCGGCGGGCGAGGCGGTCGGGCGCTTCCTCGACCAGGGCCTCACGGAGCTGGGTGAAAAGCTCGGTCCGATCAACTGGCAGCTCATGCCGACCAAGAAATTCGACGCTGATGATATCGCGGCGTTTTTCGCTCTCCTGCCGCCTGAGCATCACGGCGTGCGGTTGAGGCACGCCATTGAGGTCCGCCACCCGAGCTTCGAGGGGGAGACCTTCATCGGGCTCGCCCGGCGGCATCGTGTGGCCATCGTTCAGGCCCGCGGGGCGGGATATCCGGAGATCGAGGCGGCGACCGCGGACTTCACCTATGCCCGGATCATGGCAACGCGCGAGGAGGAGCCGGCGGGCCTGAGCCGGGCCGAAATCGATGATCTGACGCGCCAAATCAGCGCCCGGAGCCGGCGTGGCGACGTCTTCGCCTACGTCATCTCCGGCGCCAAGGTGCGCAATCCGGCGGCCGCCCAGGCCCTCATCGCCCACCTCCGAACGCGCGCCCACGTCTGACTTGCCTCAATGCGCGCCTCCTGGCGGCCCCGCATTCTCCTCCCAAAAAATGATCCGTCCGGCACGTCCGGCACGGGAAAAGGCGTATGCCGGCCCGGGAGGCGAAACGTGTTCCAGGTGAGAATTCATGGCCGTGGCGGCCAGGGCGTCGTCACCGGCGCCGAGATGCTCTCGGTGGCCGCGTTCATCGAGGGGCGTCACGCCCAGGCCTTTCCGAGCTTCGGCTCAGAGCGCACCGGCGCCCCCGTGGTCGCCTTCTGCCGCATCGCCGACAAGGAGATCCGCCTCCGCGAGCCGGTGCTCGAGCCCGATTGCCTGATCGTGCAGGACGCAACACTGTTCAAATCGGTGGACGTCTTCGCCGGCCTGAAGCGCGACGGCTGGCTTCTGGTCAACACCAACCAAAGCTTCGCCGATCTGCATGTCGAGAGCGCGGTGGCCGGCCTGCTCAAGGGACACGCGCTGATCGTCCCGGCGAGCGAGATCGCCATGCGCCACATCGGCCGCCCGCTGCCCAACGCGGCGCTCCTCGGCGCCTTCGCGGCGCTGTCGGAGCTGGTGCATCTGGCCTCAGTGGAGCAGGCGATCCGCGGCGCCTTCGCCGGAAGGATCGCCGAGGCCAACGTCGCCGCGGCGCGCGAGGCCTTCGAATTCGTCGCGCAGGAAAAGCGCGCCACCGCGGCGTAACGGCACGACGGCAGCGGGTCGCTCGAGTGGGAGGTCGCTATGGACAGTGCGTCTCCCCTCCCCCTCGGGGGAGGGGTTGGGGGGTGGGGCGGGAGGACACGGGAGAAACCGCGAAGGGTCGCTCCCGGCTCTTCACCCCACCCCTGCCCCTCCCCTCGAAGGGGAGGGGAACGTACACGCCGACCGCGGTTACTGGTGAGATGGAAAGGGTAGCGGATGCTCAAGCAGATCGAGGGCTCGCACGCCATGGCTGAGGCGATCGCGCTGTGCCGGCCGGAGGTCATCTGCGCCTACCCGATCACGCCGCAGACCCACATCGTCGAGGGTCTGGGCGATCTGGTGCGCACCGGCGAGCTGACCAATTGCGAGTTCATCAACGTAGAGAGCGAGTTCGCCGCGCTGTCCGTGGCCATCGGCGCCTCCGCCGCCGGCGCCCGCGCCTACACCGCGACGGCGAGCCAGGGCCTGCTCTACATGGCCGAGGCCGTCTACAACGCAGCGGGCCTCGGTCTGCCGATCGTCATGACGCTCGGCAACCGCGCCATCGGCGCGCCGATCAATATCTGGAACGACCACTCCGACGCCATGAGCATGCGCGACGCCGGGTGGATGCAACTCTTCGCCGAGACCAACCAGGAGGCGGTGGATCTCCACATCCAGGCCTTCCGGCTCGCCGAGGAGATGTCGATGCCGGTGATGGTCTGCGTCGACGGCTTCATCCTCACGCACGCCTTCGAGCGCGTCGACATCCCGTCCCAGGCCGACGTCGATGCCTACCTGCCGCCTTACGAGCCGGTGCAGGTGCTCGACCCGGCGCAGCCGATCTCCATCGGCGCCATGGTCGGTCCCGACGCCTTCACCGAGGTACGCTTCCTCCAGCACTACAAGCAGACGCAGGCGCTGGGCCTGATCCCGGAGCTGGCGGTTGAGTTCGAGGCCCGCTTCGGTCGCCGCTCGGGCGGGCTGCTCCGCACCTATCGCTGCGACGACGCCGAGATCATCGCCGTCGCCATGGGCTCGGTGTCCGGCACCATCAAGGACACCATCGACGAGCTCCGGGAGCAGGGGATGCGCATCGGGCTCGTCACCATCGTCGCCTACCGGCCGTTTCCGCTCGAGCCGGTGAAGGAGGCCCTGGAGAAGGCGAGCCACGTCGTCGTCATCGAGAAGAGTGTGGCGGTCGGCATGGGCGGCCAGCTCGTCAACGACATCGAGTTCGCGCTGCGCCGGACGAAGGGCCCGCAGGTGCATTCGGTGGTGGCGGGGCTCGGGGGGCGGCCGATCACGCGGAAGTCGCTCGCCGCCATGTTCCGCCAGGTGACCGAGGCGCCGTGGGAGGACACGCTGTTCCTGGATCTCGACGAGCGCATCGTCGGCTTCGAGATCCACTATCGCGGCAAGATCCGCCGCTCCGGCCCCATGGCCGAGGGCATCCTCAAGCGGCTGGCCAAGTACGGCCCGCCGAAGGCCGCGGAGTGACGGTGATGTCAAGCCCGATCCCGCATGCCGACACAACATCGAATTCCGGCCGTCATCCCCGCCGAGGAGCGGCCCTGCACTTGCCGCGACGAGAACGGGGACCCATCAGCGCAAAGAGGGTGCGAAGCACACGATATATGGAGCCTTCGGCGCATCTGGCGCTGGATCCCGGATCTGCGCTCGGCCAAGGGGCCTCGCTGGTCCGGGATGACGTTGCTCTGATGGTGAGGACGCAGCCATGACTGACGACATGACGGGTCTCCCCGAGGCCACGCAGAAGCTCCACTTCTATCAGAAGGGCACGTTCACGGTCGGCAACAGGCTGGTGGGAGACGACGAGCGCTCGGTGCAGTCGTCGCAGGAACGCTCCAACGGGTTGACCTGCGGCCACCGCGCCTGCCAGGGCTGCGGCGAGGCGCTGGGCGCGCGCTACGCGATCGACGCCGCCATGCGGGAAAGCGGACGCGATCTCATCGCCGTCAACGCCACCGGCTGCCTCGAGGTGTTCACGACGCCCTATCCGGAGACGTCGTGGCAGCTCCCCTGGATGCACTCGCTGTTCGGCAACGCGGCAGCCGTTGCTACGGGCGTTGCGGCGGCGATGCGGGTCAAGGGCAAGGCGACGCGGGTGCTCGCCCAGGGCGGCGACGGCGGCACCACCGACATCGGCTTCCAGTGCCTGTCGGGCATGTTCGAGCGCAACGATGACGTGCTCTACATCTGCTACGACAACGAGGGCTACATGAACACCGGCGTGCAGCGGTCCTCCGCCACGCCGCCGGCGGCCCGCACCGCGACGACGCCGACGCTCGGGCCGCAGCCGGGCAACGTCTTCGGCACGGGCAAGAGCGTGCCGCGCATCGCTGTCGCCCATCGCATCCCCTACGTCGCCACCGCCACCGTCGCCGACCTCCACGACCTGGAGCGCAAGGTGACCAGGGCCATGGGGATCCACGGAGCCCGCTATATCCAGATCCATGTGCCGTGCCCGCTCGGATGGGGCGCCGCCTCGCACGACACCATCCGGCTGGCCCGGCTCGCGGTCGAGAGCGGCTTCTATCCGATCTTCGAGGCCGAGCGCGGGCACATCACGCAGGTGAGGAAGATCCGCCGCCAGGTGCCCGTCGCCGACTACCTGCGCCTGCAGAAGCGCTTCGCGCATCTGTTCAAGGATGGCCACGAGGACCCGCGCGTCGCCATGCTGCAGCAGATCGCCGACGACAACATCGCTGAATTGGAGCTCGTCGATGATCCCGACATCGATTGAGCGAGGGAGCAGCCGATAGCCATGCCCGTAGAGCATCCTTACGCCATCACGCTCGACCCCGGCACGTCGCTGGCCAACCGCACCGGCTCGTGGCGGACGCTGCGGCCCGAGTACGTCGACCGCCTGCCGCCGTGCAACAACGCCTGCCCGGCGGGCGAGGACATCCAGGGCTGGCTGTTCCACGCCGAGGGCGGCGACTACGAGGCGGCGTGGCGCAAGCTCGTCGCCAATAACCCGCTGCCGGCCATCATGGGCCGCGTCTGCTACCACCCGTGCGAGAGCGCCTGTAATCGACGCGAGCTCGACACCGCCGTCGGCATCAACTCGGTCGAGCGCTTCCTCGGTGATCTCGCGCTCGAGAAGGGCTGGCAATTCGTGAAGCCGTCGGCCGAGAGCGGCAAGCGCGTGCTCGTCATCGGCGCCGGGCCCTCGGGGCTGTCGGCCGCCTACCATCTCCGCCGCCTCGGCCACGCCGTGACCATCCGCGAGGCCGGACCGATGCCGGGCGGCATGATGCGCTTCGGCATCCCGAAATACCGCCTGCCCCGCGGCGTGCTCGACGCCGAGGTGGCCCGCATCACCGCCATGGGCGTGGAGATCCTCTACGACGCGAAGGTCGAGGACATCGCCGCCGCCATGAAGCAGGGCGGCTTCGACGCCGCGTTCCTTGCCGTCGGCGCCCACATCGCCAAGCGCGCCTACATCCCCGCCGCCGGCGCCGCCAAGGTGCTCGACGCCGTCTCCGTGCTGCGCTCCATGGAGGGCGAGGAGAAGCCCATGCTCGGCCGCCGCGTCGTGGTCTACGGCGGCGGCAATACCGCACTCGACGTGGCCCGCACGGCCAAGCGTCTCGGCGCCACCGAGGCCATCATCGTCTACCGGCGCACGCGCGACCGCATGCCGGCCCACGACAGCGAGGTCGAGGAGGCGCTCGAGGAAGGCATCATGATGAAGTGGCTGTCGACCATCAAGACGGTCGAGGCCGGCTCCATCGCGGTCGAGAAAATGGTGCTCGACGAGAAGGGCTTCCCCCAGCCGACCGGCGAGATCGAGACGCTGGAGGCGGACTCGGTGATCCTGGCGCTGGGCCAGGACGTCGACCTGTCGCTGTTGAATGGGGTGCCGGGGCTCGAGATCGAGGACGGCGTCGTCAAGGTCGGTCCCAACATGATGACGGGTGCGCCGGGCATCTTCGCCGGCGGCGACATGGTGCCGTCGGAGCGCACGGTGACGGTGGCGGTGGGACACGGCAAGAAGGCCGCGCGCCACATCGATGCGTGGCTGAGGGGCGGCACGTATACGCCGCCGGAGAAGCACGAGCTGGCGAGCTTCGACAAGCTCAACACCTGGTACTACGACGAGGCTCCCAAGACCGTGCGGCCGACGCTGGCCATGGCGCGCCGCGTCACCTCCTTCGACGAGGTGACCAGGGGCCTCGATGATACCAATGCGCTCTACGAGGCGCGCCGGTGTCTCTCCTGCGGCAATTGCTTCGAATGCGACAACTGCTACGGCGTCTGCCCCGACAATTCGGTCATCAAGCTCGGCCCGGGCAAGCGCTTCGCCTTCAACTACGACTATTGCAAGGGCTGCGGCGTCTGCGCCGCCGAGTGCCCGTGCGGCGCCATCCGCATGGTGGCCGAGGCGACGTGAGGGCCGGCTTCACCGCCGTCTCGCCGCCGCGCGCATGGGTCTCCTTGGCAGTCGCTGCGCCGCCGACTAGGACTCGGGAGCTAGGCAGGCCGCCGGCGACCGGCTGACGGCGGCCAGACGCCCGGGGGAGAATCGCGGGGGCACGTCATGTTGATCGGCATCTCGATTGCGGCTCTGGTGGTCGCCGCGTTGATCGCCGGGCTGATCGCCTTCGGCACCGCCGCGCCGCCCGAGGTCACCGCGGCCATGCGGGCTCCCTTCGATCGTATCGATTATTCCGATCTGCCGGCGTCCGAGACATTCCGCGCCAGGGATGGGGCGGCGCTGGCCTATCGCCATTATCCGGCGGCGGGTTCCCGCGTCACCGTGCTGGTGCATGGCGCGGCGGGTGCCAGCAAGAGCATGCATCTGCTCGCCAAGGCGCTGCGGGGGGCGGGAAGCACGGTCTATGCCCTCGACATGCGGGGACGCGGAGCCTCGCGGCCGAACGGCGACATCGCCTATGTCGGCCAGCTCGACGACGACCTCGAGGATCTGAGCCGGATGCTGAGGGCCCGCCATCCCGGCGCGGACGTCACGCTTGCCGGCTACTCGTCCGGTGGCGGCTACGTGCTGCGTGTCGCGGGCGGCAGGATCGGGTCCGCATTCGACGCCTACGCGCTGATCTCGCCCTACCTGGGCCACAGGGCACCGACCCAGCGCCCGAGCCCCGGCGGCTGGACGAAGCCCTTCGTGCCGAGGCTCATCGGCCTCGCCATCCTCGACCGCATCGGGATCCACGCGCTCGAAGGCCTCCCGGTCATCGCCCTCGCGCCGGTCACGGGAGAGGAGCAGGCGCCCACCTCCTCCTATCGCCTGGCGCGCAACTTCCATCCCAACGACAGCGTCCTCGAGGATTTCCGCCGCGCGCCGCGGCCCATGGCCGTTCTGGTCGGCGAGGCAGACGAGGTGCTCTACGCCGACCGCTTCGCGCCGCTGATCGCGGGCGTCCGGCCGGAGATCGGCGTCACCATCGTCCCGGGCGTCGACCACATCGGAATCATTACCGACCCGCGCGGCGCCAAAGCGGTCGCCGCCGTGCTAGGCGAGCGAGCCGCCGCGGAGGCCGAAACCGCGACGGAGCGCATGTGATGCCGAAGCAGCGGGTAAGGGTGGCGGGGCCGGAAGCGGCGGGCCTGCTGATCACGGCGGTTCTGGCCTGCGCGCTCACCGTGTTGCCAGCCGCGGCGGAGAAGCCGGACGGAGCGGCCTCGGCGGGCGAGCGCCCTGCCGCGGCGGAATTCAGGGACGACCTTGCAGCCGTGGCACGGTGCCGGCGTGCGGCCAAGGTCTTCAAGGAGATCCCCGGCCGCGATCTCGCGGACACCGGCCCCGCCGTGTCCACCGTCAGGGCCGGCATCGAGCGTCTCACCACTCGTAGCTACGAGAGCTTCGAGCGACGCAATCCCGAGCGGCCGGTGATCTTCCTCGAGGGCGCGACCTCCTCCGTGCATTTCCATGACGTGCGCGTCCTGGCCGATCCCGAGCCGCGGACATCGGGGCCCCGCGTGATCGCTGTCTGGTCGCTCGCCTATGGCCGCGGCGCGCATTCGAGCGAGCGCGTGCTGAGCCTGATAGAGTACGAGCGCGCCGGCTCCGCATGGAAGGTCTCCGCGGCCGGCATCAATCTCGCGACCTACGTCGGCCCAGAGACGGTCGCGCCGCGCGTGGTGCGGCACGATCGCGAACGGTATGCCGTCGTGGTGCCGGAAGATGGCGCGGGGGAGGGCGGTCGCGTGGTTCTCGTACATTTCATCCCGCGGGGCGGTTGTTTCATGCGCGCGCCGCATGCCGGCGGCCCCTGAGCCGCGACGCGAGGAGCGACACCGGTGGCCCGAAACGAAGAACGCGGCGCCCTTGCGAGCCCCGCGTCCTTGTCGGCTCTTGCGAGGAGCCGGCGTGGCTCACGCCTGCTGAATCGCGGATAGCTCCCAGGGGCCCGGGCGCCCGCCCGAAGGCCGCACGAACGTCCACACCTCGGTCGCCTCCTGCGCCTGCGTGCGGCTGCCCTCGACGACGCGGCCCGTGCCCTGGTCGACGGTGACGTCGATCAGCGAGAAGCGCATCGCGACGGTCGCGTAGTCGAGATTGCCCTCGCGCCACGCCTCGGCCAGGTCTCCTTGCAGCAGCTTGACCCCCGACACCTCGTTGCGGACGTTGCGCCGCTCGTTGTCGCGAAGCTGCTCGGCGAAGTACGACAGCATCTCCGGCGTCGTCCGCGTCTCGAGAGCCTTGAGGTCGTTGCGGCCATAAGCCGACTGGATCTCGCCGAGCAGCCGCTCGAAGTCGTCGAAGTCCGCCGGCTGCACTTGCAGAGGCGAGACCGCCGGACCGCTCGTCCCGCCGAAGCCCCCGGCGGCGCGCTGGCTCATGGCCTCACGCGGGGCCTCACGCGGGGCCGTGTCCGCTCCCATGCCCGACATGCGCGCGTTCGCCCCCTGCATGCGCGCGTCGGCCATCGCCGGCCGCTGCCCATTGCGGTTACGCCACCACGTCATGACGAGCATCACCAGACCGGCGATGAGGGCCATCTGCAGCAGGAAGCCGAGCACGGAGGCGAGGGCGCCGACGCCGAAGATCGAGGCCAGCGCGCCGGCGATCAGGCCGCCCATCAGCAGCTTGCCGAGCCCGCCGCTGAACAGGCCGGGCCTGGACTGGGCCGCCGTCCCCGCCGTGGCGCCTGGCTGCCGGGTGCCGGCCTGCGGCGTCATCGAGCGCTCCATGGGCTGTGCCGCCTTGGGCGCGGTATTCGTGGTCGGCGGGGCGGTCCAGGTCTTGGAGCCGCGGCTGCCGAAGCTGCCACCGCCGCCGACACGCGCCTCCGCGATCGGCGCGAACGCCACCGCCGCTCCCAGCAGGAGCCAAAACCCGGCGGGCCGCATGAGCCGAGCCGCGAACGTCGACATGGAACGTCTCCCTGAATGCCATCCGCGCGACCACACACGATCCGCGGTCCGCTTGCGACGCGTCATATGGGGACGGGCGACCCCGGCGTCCAGTGGCCGCGTCGCGCGGCCCGAGTGCGTGCAGGCGCGATGCGGCGACCACGGCGGGACGCGCGCCGGCTGGCGTGACGAGAACCAAGATTTCTGAGATGGAGATTGGCGACCCGTAGGGGAATCGAACCCCTGTTACCAACGTGAGAGGCTGGTGTCCTAACCGCTAGACGAACGGGCCGTCGGAGCGCCACGTATAGTGGAGGCCCGCCCCCCGATCAAGGGGGTTCTCATCAGCCAGACTCTTTCCGACACAGTCGGAATCATCGCCGGCCCGCTCCCCCACCCGGCCACCCACGACATCATGCGGTTGGGTGGCCGGGTGGGGGAGCGGGCGGTTCGACTTCAACCGGAAAAGCACTAGCGAGCCCGCGCCGCGCGACGCCGGTCTGCAGCCAAACGAACGATGCACGGTTGGCGTTGGCCTGTACCGGCGAGGTCCAATCAGCGGACGAGCCGAGGGGACCAAAAGGACCTCCCGGCCATCGCAACGCTAGTGTTGCGTCACTGACGCTTGGTCCCCAGTTGCAGCAAGGTGCTCTGCCAAGCGTCAGTGACAAAAGCAACACTAGAAACATCGAGTTGCTAGTGTTCCTGATGTCTCAGACATTTGCTCGGACCCTAGCCGCAGAGGGAAGCAAATGTCTGAGACGGAACACTAGCCGGTCACCTCGGCGCAGTACTCGGTGAAAATCTTGACGTTCTCCAGGTAGCGCTGAGCCGCCGCGCCGGCCCCGTTGTATTTGCGTATCGCCGTCCACAGATCGTTGCGGCTGGAAGCGAGCTTCTCATCGAGCTCGTTGCAGCATTTGGCGAGGCATGCGTCGAAGCTGTACCACTCCTTGTTCCTGAAGAACGCCTCGTCCCTTTCGATGTGCTGCAGGTCGTACTGGAATATGCCATAGCCTTTGTAGACCCAGCTCTTGTCGCCGTAGCCTTGCATGCGGCGCGTCGTATTGGCCTCCTGGATCAGCATGCTCGTGAATGCATCGCCGTATTTCCTGCGGAAAGCCGCGGTGTTCTTGGGAAACGCATCACGAGAGGTTCCGGGATAATCGCCGCTGGCATCGAAGACGCAGCGCGCCAGGATCGTGGCGGGGTCGTAGGTTCGCGTCCATTTGAGCCACTTGTAGGCTGTCTCCTGACAGACGATGGCGCAGAGGTGCTTGACGGCATAGGGCTTGGCGTTTGCGGCTGCGCGGAGCTTCGGACCGAAGTTGGACGTCAGCCAGCGCGCGCAGGCGACGGCACCTTCGCGCGAGATCGGCAGCGAGTCTGGCTCACTTGGAGCGGCTGCCCGCATTGCCGCCATGGCCGACGGCGGATCGGCGAGCACGTTCGTCGGCTCGCCGTCGATGACGACCGTGGCATTCGGGATGCGGGTGCTGACCTTGTGCTCGAAAGCCAGCGGCGCATAGCCCTGCAGGTCGTTGATGAGGGCGATGACGCGGGCGCGAGAGTCCCAGAAATTGATCGATTGGGCCGACCTCAGAGGTCCGGAGGGATTGAGGCAGCCGACGCTGGACAGGTACAGTTTCGGGGGATGCGCTGGATGAATGAGGATTCCGACGCGGTTGCCAGTGCCTCTGAGCAGCAGTGCCGGCATCGGATCGAGGCCCTGCGTCTCAGTGTCATCGGAGTAGTCGATTGTGCGGTAACGTCCAAACTGCGTCCAGAGTGGATAGCGCCCCTTCTCAATGCGCAGCTTGTTGCCGGCTTCGTCGTTGTCACCCGGACCGGGACATTCGCAGATGAAGCCGCCGAGGCCGGAAACGGCATTGCCGTCGCGGAAGACCTGATACTCCGCGTACGTGCGGGTCTTGCTGCCGCTCTTGTGAATACCGAGCCGCTTGATGAGCAGCTCCCATCCTTCGCTCTTGATGGGCATGTTGATCAAAATCCTTGGCTGAATACTTTGCACGTCTGAGCAAGTTAACGATCAAAGCTACGCTTTCGCCAGCGAGGACGGGAGCGACGTGCGGGAATGGTTAACGCAAGCCTTGCTGACCTGATCGGGCGCCCGGCCCGGCGGGAAGAGCGGCGGCGAGCGCCTCCGGCAGCCTCAGCGGCAGCGTCTCGAGCATCGGCGCGAGGAAAGCGGGCGCCGCGGATTTGGCCATGGGCAGCGCCCGGGTCACGGCCGCCTCGTCGCCCGTTGCGTAGGCTTCGCGCAGGCTCCGGCAGGCGGCTGAGAAGCGGCCGAACTCGGCCGTCGCGGCGTAGCGCTCGTCCCCGACCAGGGCGTGGATGGTCTCGCGCCGGTCCTTGCCGGGCAGCGTAACGGTGCCGAGCTCGACGAAGGCGAAGCCCTTCGCCGCGGCGACGGTGGAGCGCCCGGCGATGATCGGCGCCCCCCAGGCTTTCGTCGCCGTCTCGAGGCGGGCGGCGACGTTCACGGGGTCGCCGATGATCGAGTAGTCGAACCGCTGCGGCGAGCCGAGGTTGCCGACGCAGCACAGCCCGGTGTTGAGCCCGACGCCGATGCGCACCGGGCCGGGCGCGAGGCCCGCGAGGCCGCCTTCCGCGTAGGTCAGCCGATTGAGGCGTTCCAGCGCCGTGCCCATGGCGAGCGCCGCGCGGCAGGCGTTCGCCGCGTGCTCGGGATCGGCGAGCGGCGCGTTCCAATAGGCCATGACGGCGTCGCCGATATACTTGTCGACCGTGCCGCGGTGCGCGGTGATGGCCTCGGTGAGCGCCGTGAACAGCCGGTTGACGAAGCGCGTCAGATCCTCCGCGTCCATGCCCTCGGAGAGGCGGGAGAAGCCGCGCACGTCGGCGAAAAGCAGCGTCACCTCGCGCATTTCGCCGCCGAGCTTGAGCTTGTCCGGATGGGAGGCGAGCTCCTCGACCAGCTCCGGCGCCATGTAATGCGAGAAGGCCGTGCGCACGCGCGTGCGGTCGACCTCGGAGCGGGCGTAGTTGACGAGCGTCGTCGCGGTGTAGACGGCGGCGAGGGCCAGAGACGGGTAGACGGGATCGAGCAGATAGCCGGAGCGCGCGTAGAGCAGCCACGAGGCCGCGCCGACACCGATGATCGCCGCGCCGCCGGCCAGCGCCGCCGTGAGCGGCCCCGAGCGCCACAGCAGCCAGCCGACCAGCGCGCCGACGAGGACGAGGAACGTCAGCTCGGCGCCGGTGGCGAAGTCGGGTCGCACGAGATGGTCGCCGGAGAGCATCTGCTCGAGCGCCTGGGCGTGGACCTCGACGCCGGGCACCGAGGCCTCGAGCGGCGTCGCGCGAAGGTCCATGAGGCCGGGTGCGCTGGCGCCGATGAGGAGGATGCGGCCGGCGATATCGGAGGCCGGCGCCGAGCCATCGAGGACGCGATGCGCGGAGATGGTGCGGCGCGGGTCAACGGGGGCGAAGCGCAGCCACAGCTGGCCGTCGGCGCCGGTGGGAAGCACCGCGCCGCCGACGCGTACGCTCTCGATGCCGGTCTTCTGCCCGAACGCCTGCGCGCCACTGGCGCCCGAGGAGCGCACGAAGACGGTGGTGTGGTTGCCGGCAACGCGCAGCGCCTCGAGCGGCAGGGACGGGGCGAGCTGGCCGCCGATGACGGCGAGCAGGGGCACCCCGCGCACGAGCTGGTCCTCGGACGGCAGCCAGTTGGCGATCCCGGTGCCCTTGGCCTTCGCCGCGATGACGTCGAGGCTGCCAGAGGCGGAGCCGAAGCGCGGCAGGAAGGGCTTGGGATCGTCGCCCGCCAGCGCGAACGAGGCGCGGACCGCGAGCGGGTGGGGGCTGGAAGCCTCGCCCCCGCCGACGACGCCCAGCACGACCGGCGCGCGCGCGATGGCCTGGCCGAGAATGTCGTCGTTGGAGGGCAGCGCCGCGGCCCGATCCGCCAGCGCGGCGGCGTCGGGAAGCCGCTCGGCGAGCAGCTTGGCCAGCGAGGCCGGAGAGAGGCGGTCCGGCTCCGGCAGGATCATGTCGAAGGCGATCACCTTGGCGCCGGCCTTGGCGAGGCGGTCGACGAGCTCGGCGAGGCGCGTGCGCGGCCACGGCCACTGCCCGAGCCGGGTTAGCGACGCGGCGTCGATGTCGATGATGCGGACCGGGAAGGCGGGGTCCGCGGCGCGCGGCGCGAGGCGCAGATAGGTGTCGAAGACGTGCGTGCGGAACATGGCCAGTGGCGCCGGATCGGCGATGCGCGCGGCGACCGCCAGCGCCAGCAGCGCCGCCGTCAGCAGGACGTGGATGGTTCGCCTCGGCAAGAGCGGCTCCGGGTGCGCGACTCCGTCGCGGGATGGTAGCCGCTGCCGGGGGCGGCTGGCCAGCGGCGCTCCATGCGAAAGGCAAATTGCGCAGACAACCTGCGCGGACTAGAGGGGGGCGAACAGGGGAACGCGTCGGGGGAGACAATGACCGATCACGTCATCAACACCGTGCTGGCCATCGCCTCGGGTGTATTTTTCGCCACCGTGATGAACATGCTGCGCACCGTCGGCGCCGATCTCTGGGCGGCGGTCGTCCTCGGGCTGGCGGCGACGTGGGTGCTGCTGATGGCCTCGGGAACGTGGGCCCGGCGCCGGTCTTGAGGCTTACCCGTCTCGAGGCTTACTCGGCCTTGTTGACGAAGCAGTCGTGCGAGAGCCGGCGCAGCTCCGTGCAGGCTGTCGCGGCGTCGGTGGCCGAGAAACCGGCGAAGCGCGCGCGGTAGAGCTGGCGGGCGCCTTTCTGCACCGAAAGAGTGAGCGGCTGGTGCCCGGCGAGAACGGTCTTGGCCTGCTGGCGGACGGCGGCGAGCTTCTGCTCGGCCTCGAGCGGCGTCGCGAAGGCGCCGATCTGGATCTGGTACGCACCGGAGGCGGCGGCGGAAGCGGGTGCGGCCGGCTTGGGGCCATGAAGAAACGCCGGAGCCGCTGCGAGCGACGCGGTAGCGAAGGGCTTTCCGCCCCGCGCCATGTTGTTCGCCTGCGCCTGCAACGTGGAAGGCGGTGAGCCCCGCACAACGGCAGCCGGTGCGGCGGCCTTCGCCGGCGCCTGGGCGGCGGACCTCGGCAATGCGGGTAGCGGCGACGGTGCCGGGACGGCGGGCCTGGCGGCCGGGGCTACGGGGGCGGCTGCCGACGCAACAGGGGCGCTGACCGGCAGCGGGGCTGCGGCCGGAGCAACGGGCGCGGCGGTCTCGCCGTCCTCGGCCGATCGGGCCGGCGCCGAGCCTTCGTCGGTGCCCTCGGCGATCAGCGCCGCCATCTCGGACGATGGGCGGTGCACGCGCGGCGCCACCATGATGCGGCGCACCTTGGCGATCTGGATGGCCGGCTCGGGCGCGCTATCGGCGGCATCGCTCGCCGTCTCGGGCGGCGGCGCCAGCGCGGCTGTCTTGATCGGCGCCAGAGCGGCGGCAGGCGCGGCGGCAGGGGGAGCGGCGGGTGTCTTGGGTGCGGCGGCGACCTGGGGCGCGGGCCGGGAGGCCTGAGCGGGAGCCGCGGTCTTGGCTGTTTCCGGCTTGGCGGGACGCACCGCGAGCTGCGGCTTCGGCGGCGTCAGCTCGGCGACGGCCGCAGGCTTGGGATGCGGCAGCAGCTTCGGCGCCGCCTTGGCGACCAGCATCGGCTTGCGAGTCTTGGCGGTCGAAGCCTTGGCCCACGAGCGGTCGAGCAGGGCCTTGAGGTAGACGTTGCGCGAGGACGCCGAGGCGCCGCCGAAGATGGCGCCGACGAGGTGCTTGCCGTCGCGGTGCACCGAGGCGACGAGGTTGAAGCCGGACATGCGCGTGTAGCCGGTCTTGATGCCGTCGGTGCCGCGGTAGCTGTTGAGCAGCGTGTTGTGGTTGCGGTAGCTGGCGCCGTTGTACGTGAACGACTTGAGCGAGAAGAGGCCGTAGTGCCTTGGAAAGTCGTCCTGCAGGTGCAAGGCGAGCGTGATCATGTCCCGCGCCGTCGTCACCTGGTCGGGGTCGGGCAGGCCCGAGGCGTTGCGGAACTGCGTCTTCGCCATGCCGAGCTGCCGCGCCTTGGCCGTCATCAGGCGGGAGAAGTTGGCCTCCGTGCCGCCGATGCGCTCGGCGACGGCCACCGCCATGTCGTTGGCCGACTTGGTGACGAGCGCCTTGATGGCGTCGCCGAGGGTGATCTCCTCGCCGGGCTCGAGCTCGAGCTTCGACGGCGCCGCCGAGGCAGCCTCCTGGCTGATCTTGAGCTTGCTCGAATAGGTGAGGCGCCCCTGCTCGATGGCCTCGAAGGCCAGATAGAGCGTCATCATCTTGGTGAGCGAGGCGGGATGGCGGAGCTCGTCCGCGGCGGCGGCGTGCAGGGTGGCGCCGGTGTTGGCGTCGACGATCAGCGAGGCGTGACGGGGCTCGGCCGAGACGCGCGGCGCCGCAGCCATGCCGGTGAGGCAGGCAAGCGCGGTCAGCAACAGGATGCCGGGCCCGCCACTGCGACGCAGCAGGGCCGGTACTCGCACGGCCGTCATGACTTATCCAACCATCGAATGGCATTCCCTGCCTGGCGGCGGAGGATGCCCAGTGACGCTCCCCAGCGTTCGTGCCCGTCTTGAGACGGAAACATTGATTTCTGGCGTCTTTGCGGCTTCGAGCGGCCCCATCAGACGCACATGGCATGATAGCTCGAAGGCCCTGCAACGAGGTTAATGGCGGCGGACCGGAGTGCTTGCTCGACCGAAGAATGATGCTGCACTGCAAAAATACGGATTGCGGGGAGGGCCTTTCGGGCGTAAATAATGAGTGTGGATTGTGCGGCGCAGCATGGGGCCCGGTGAGGGCCTCGCCCGCGCTGGCGGCGGTAGGCCGCATTGAGACCTGTCGGAAAAGAAGGAGCGACGAGCATGATCAAGAACTTCGACGACTTCCAGAAGCTCTCCCAGACCAACGTCGACACCGCCATGAAGATGATGGGCGACTGGTCGAAGAGCTGGCAAGCGATCGCCGCCGAGATGAGCGACTACACCAAGCGCTCGTTCGAGGACGGCACGGCGACCTTCGAGAAGCTGATCTCGGCCAAGTCGATCGATCAGGCCGTCGAGATCCAGACCAGCTACGCGAAGCGCAGCTACGACGAGTACATGCAGCAGATGTCGAAGATCCAGAGCATGTACGCCAATCTCGCCAAGGAGGCTGTGAAGCCGGCCGAGAAGCTGTTCCAGTCGGTGCGCTGAGCCGCATGACCACGGCGACGAAGAAAAGAGGCCCGGCTCGCGCCGGGCCTTTTTTGCGTCCCGATCGCTTCCCACTATATATTAGCGTGGGTTCGATCCTCGATCGCGTTGAGGGGCAGCCGGAGCCGCCGGCACGGAGCAGGGTGGTTGCCGCACCGCCAGTGTCGCGTAGAATGGATCCAAGTCCGTGCGCTTCGCCGTACGGGCATCGTGGCGAGGACGCGCTCCCCGGGACGCGGCCGGGAAGCGGCGCGGGCCGGAAGAGACGCGGGTTGGAAGATCGATGGCGGGAATGAAGAAGCTCTCGATGGCCGGCAAGAACGGATCCGGCGGCGATCGCGGCGGTGACGAGGACGGCCGCACGGGCCTCGTCACCAAGACGCGGCCGAAGACGAAGAAGCCCTCCCTCTACAAGGTGCTCCTGCTCAACGACGACTACACGCCGATGGAGTTCGTCGTCCACGTGCTCGAGAAGTACTTCAACAAGGGGCGCGAGGAGGCGACGCGAATCATGCTGCACGTCCACCACAAGGGGGTCGGCATCTGCGGCGTCTATACCTACGAGGTCGCCGAGACCAAGGTGACCCAGGTGATGGATTTCTCGCGCCAGCATGGCCACCCGCTGCAGTGCACGATGGAGAAGGAGTAGGACGCTGGACGAGGTGATGACAGCTTCCGCCGATGCCGGCCCGCGAGGGTCGAGGCGGATGCCGTCTTGCTCCGGCTCTGGCACCTTCTCGCATCTGGACGCATGTCGCGGCGCAAAGTCGGCGCGCCTTTCGAGCGGCACTCTTCCGCCACGGCCACGACGCTCCTACATGCTTATTTCTGGTGCAGTCGCTGCACGTGGGGGAGGCAATGCCGGGCCGCTTCCATCGCACTGGCTGCAAACGTCACCCGGATGCAGAGGATTGATCTCCGCCGTGCCACGGTCTCTAGACGGTTTCGCACGCGTGCCGCTTGGCCCCTTCGGCCCGGCCGCGTCCTGCCGCCGGGACGTTTCGGCTCCGGCGCGCGATCCGAGGCAGGCCGCCGTCGTATGGAATGGAACTGGCCCTGTGCTTGCACGGCTTGAAGGCCGCGAGGCGATCACGGGAGCCGAAGAACTGGTTGCGTCGTTGGACGAGCGCCGCCGCGAAGCCGCTGAAGAGGAGTAAGACACTCGTGCCATCTTTCTCCAAGAGCCTGGAAGCCTCCCTGCATCGTGCGCTCGAGTACGCCAACGAGCGTAATCACGAGTACGCCACGCTCGAGCATCTCCTGCTCGCGCTGGTCGACGATCGTGACGCGTCCGCCGTCATGCGGGCCTGCTCGGTCGACATCGAGGCCCTGCGCCGCCGCATCACCGAGTACCTCGATACCGAGCTCGGCGGGCTCGTCGTCAAGGGCTCGACCGAGGCCCAGCCGACGACCGGCTTCCAGCGCGTCATCCATCGCGCCGTCGTCCACGTGCAGTCCTCCGGCCGCGAGGAGGTGACGGGCGCCAACGTGCTCATCGCCATCTTCGCCGAGCGCGAGAGCCACGCCGCGTTCTTCCTGCAGGAGCAGGAGATGACGCGCTTCGACGCCGTCCAGTACATCAGCCACGGCATCGCCAAGCGGCCCGGCATGTCCGAGCCGCGCCCGGTGCGCGGCGTCGACGAGGGTGAGAGCGAGCGTGGGAGCGGCGGCTCGGAAGGCTCGGGCGGCGGCGAGGAGAAGAAGCCCGGCCAGGACGCGCTCAACACCTATTGCGTCAACCTCAACAAGAAGGCCCGCGACGGCAAGATCGACCCGCTGATCGGCCGCGAGCAGGAGGTGCTGCGCACAATCCAGGTGCTGTGCCGCCGGCAGAAGAACAACCCGCTGTTCGTCGGCGACCCCGGCGTCGGCAAGACGGCGATCGCCGAGGGGCTGGCGCGCAAGATCATCAAGGGCGAGGTGCCCGAGGTGCTGCGCTCCTCGACCATCTTCTCGCTCGACATGGGCGCGCTGCTCGCCGGCACCCGCTACCGCGGCGACTTCGAGGAGCGCCTGAAGGCGGTGATGAAGGAGATCGAGAACTATCCCGGCGCGGTGCTCTTCATCGACGAGATCCACACCGTGATCGGCGCCGGCGCCACGTCCGGCGGCGCCATGGACGCGTCGAACCTGCTGAAGCCCGCGCTGCAGTCCGGCACGGTGCGCTGCATCGGCTCGACCACCTACAAGGAGTACCGCCAGCACTTCGAGAAGGACCGCGCGCTCGTCCGCCGCTTCCAGAAGATCGACGTCAAGGAGCCGACGGTCGAGGACAGCATCGCGATCCTGAAGGGGCTGAAGCCCTACTTCGAGGAGTTCCACAAGCTCAAGTACTCGAACGACGCCATCAAGGCGGCGGTCGAGCTCTCGGCCAAGTACATCCACGACCGCAAGCTGCCCGACAAGGCGATCGACGTCATCGACGAGACGGGCGCCTCGCAGATGCTGGTGGTCGAGGCCAAGCGCAAGAAGAAGATCACCGTGAAGGAGATCGAGGCCACGGTCGCCACCATGGCCCGCATCCCGCCGAAGACCGTCACCAAGTCCGACGCCGAGGTGCTCGCCAACCTCGACAAGGACATGAAGCGGCTGGTGTTTGGGCAGGACAAGGCCATCGAGGCGCTGTGCTCGGCGATCAAGCTGGCGCGTGCCGGCCTTCGCGAGCCGGAGAAGCCGATCGGCTGCTACCTGTTCTCGGGCCCGACCGGCGTCGGCAAGACCGAGGTGGCCAAGCAGCTCGCTCACCTGATGGGCGTCGAGCTGCTGCGCTTCGACATGTCGGAGTACATGGAGAAGCACACCGTCTCGCGGCTGATCGGCGCTCCTCCGGGCTACGTCGGCTTCGACCAGGGCGGCCTGCTGACCGACGGCATCGACCAGCACCCGCACTCCGTGCTGCTGCTGGACGAGATCGAGAAGGCGCACCCGGATCTCTACAACATCCTGCTGCAGGTGATGGACCACGGCAAGCTGACCGACCACAACGGCAAGTCGGTCGACTTCCGCAATGTCATCCTGATCATGACGACGAATGCCGGTGCGTCCGATCTCGCCAAGGCGCCGATGGGCTTCAACCGCTCGAAGCGCGAAGGCGAGGACAGCGAGGCCATCAATCGCATGTTCACGCCGGAGTTCCGCAACCGCCTCGACGCGACCATCCCGTTCGCGGGCCTGACGCCCGAGATCATCTCCAAGGTGGTCGAGAAGTTCATCTTCCAGCTCGAGGCGCAGCTCGCCGATCGCGGCGTCACCATCGAGCTCGACGAGAAGGCGACCAAGTGGATCGGCGAGAAGGGCTACGACGAGAAGTTCGGCGCCCGCCCGCTGGCCCGCGTCATCCAGGAGCACATCAAGAAGCCGCTGGCCGACGAGCTGCTGTTCGGCAAGCTCGAGAACGGTGGCGCGGTGAAGGTCCTGCTGCAGGGCGAGGGCGAGGAGGCGAAGCTGGCCTTCGAGTTCTTCCCCGCCGATCCGGCCAAGAAGGTCAAGCCGAAGGACGATGACGACGATGACGACGGCGGCGACGAGCCGCTGGCCGCCCTCGTCGAGGCGGCGCCGAGGAAGGCGCTGCCCGGTCCGAAGGAGAGGAAGCCGCGGAGCACCGGCACGGTGCCGCCGGTGCCGCGCCCGAAGGACGATTGAGGCAATTCTCCCTCTCCCCTATTCCCCTCCCCCTTGCGGGGAGGGGTTAGGGGTGGGGGCTGCAAGCGCCGACCTCGATCACCACCACCCCCGACCCCTCCCCGCAAGGGGGAGGGGAGAAGTACCCGACCCGCCGGTGCCGAGCCGGCGGCTTCGTTTGTTGAGTGCCTTCGATTAAGACTTACAGCCATATATTTGCAGCCTCGGCACGGCGTTTGCGCGAGGTGGTCGCAGCATGAAAAGCCTACTGGCATTGATAGCCGTCGCTGTTGGGGCTGCAATGGCGCTGAATGCTCTCGTGCCAACCCGCGACAAGAGTGCGGCCACCGGCGGCATGAGCCGCGTTGCCGCCGAGAAGATCAGGCGCAGCGGCCAGTGGGATGCAATCACCACGAGCTTCGAGATCGCATCCGTCGCAAGGGCGTGCGAGGATCAGGACCTTCTCGGCAGAGCGCAACGCAAGCTCGATGGCGCGACTGTCATAGCCGGCTTGGAGAAGATCGATCTGCTGAAAATCGAGCGCGACCAGAAGCTCGAGGAGATTGTCCGCCGCGACTGCGCTGGCGCGATCTCCACGGCACGAATGAAGCTGACCGCGTTCGATTGATCGTTGCGAAGCCGGAGCGGACGGCTGGAATCCGAAAATAGAGATCTACTATTTTGAATCCTGCGTGCGGGCCACAGCCCCTGCCGCCCCAAGCCCCAGCGCCGTCGCCATGGCGCGGAACACGCGGGTGTTCTCCATGTGGCCGCGGAACTGATCCGAGCCCGGACCCGTGGCGGTGAGGATGACGTCGTCGGCGGCGTGGACGCCGGAGCCGGCGGTGAAGGGCAGGTTGCCCTGCATGCGCGTCGCCTGCGGGCCGCAGTACTCCTCGTTGGCGGAATTGGCGGTGCTGAACAGGCCCGGCTTGGCCGGCACGAACTCGCCGTCGAGGTGCGGCTTGCCGCGCGTGCAGTGGTCCGGATAGGCCCCGAACGTGAAGGCGAGGCGGCGCGACACGTCCACCGTCGGCGGATAGCCCTCCGCGTCGGCCGGCGGATAGTTGGGAAAGCCGGCGTCGCCGTAGACGCCGATCTTGTCGCGCAGCCGCGTGCCGGGGCGGTCGTCGTCGATGGTGCCGATGATCGACACCGGGTGCGCGTGATCGGGAACGACGATGATCAGCGTGTCGTTGCGCGCGCCGGCCCAGTCCTTGGCGAGCTTGACGGCGTTGTCGAGCATGATGGTGTCGTAGACCGCGCGCTCCCAGTCGAGCGAGTGGCTGTACTTGTCGATGCGGCCGGACTCGACCATGAGCACGAAGCCCTCGGGCTTCCGCGACAGCACCTCGAGCGCCGATGTCAGCATCTCGGTGAGGTCCGGCTGGTCCTGGTAGCGGCGCACCGTGCCCTTCTTGAGAATGCGCCGGTCGAGCGCGCCGTCGATGTCGTGGCTGTTGAAGAGGCCGAGCAGCCGCCCAGTGCCGGCCGCCGAGGCGACCGCCTTCATCTCGGTCGCCGTGTCGACGGTCGCGTAGCCCTTGGCGGCGAGCTTGGCGACATAGTCCTCCCCGTCCATGCGCCGCCCGCCGAGCAGGACGGACCTGAAGAACGCCGAGCCGCCGCCGAGGATCACCTCCGGCTCGGCCTCGTAGAGCATGCGCACGATGTCGGCGTAGTCGCCGCGCCGCCGCGTGTGGGCGACCATGGCGGCAGGCGTCGCGTCCTCGATCTCGGTGTTGGTCACGATGCCGACGGCGAGCCCGAGGCGGCGTTTGACCAGCGAGGTGATCGTCTCGACGGCGGGGTGGCCGAGGCTCGAGCGGTTGCGCGCGCAGTAGACCCCGAGCGCGTTGACGCACGACTTGTGGCCGGTGGTGTAGGCGGAGGCCGAGTTGGCGCTGTCGGTGACGATCGAATCCGTGCCCGAGGTCGAGACGAGCGCCATGTGCGGCATGTCATCCATGGCCAGCTCGCCGCCGTAGCGGCCTTGGCTCATGCCCTTGGACAGCATGCGCGCCGCCGTACGGTGGGCGACCGACAGGCCGTCGCCAATGAACAGGATGACGTTCCTCGCCGCGCGCTCCTTCGGGGTGCCGAATACCTCCCAGGTGACGGTCGCCGTCCGCCCCCGACTGCTGGCGGTCACCGCGTAGCGCCCGGGAGCCGTGATCGCGGCGTTGCGGACCCAGAGCGCCGAGTGCCCGAGCCCGTCCTCGTCGGCGACGAAGGAGGCCTCGGCGCCGAGCACCTCGGCGGGCGGGCGGCCGTTGATGGTGACGGCAACCTCGGCGGCGGGCGGGGTGCCCTGCACCTCGACCTTGAAGTCGAACCGGGCGCCGGACAGGATCTCGGCCCGGTCGAGCGGATAGATGGCCTGTGCGTGTAGGGCCGAGGTGGCCCAGAGCGTGATGGCCCCCGCCGCGAGCGCGAGCCTGATCCCGAGCCGCATGCTGCTGCCTCCGTCATCGACACATCGGCAAGCGATTACCCGCGACGCATGACGGTAGCAAGAATGGCGATCGGCGGCGGGGAGGGCCTCAGCCCTTCACGGCCTCGAGCTTGTCCTTGGAGGCGGGTACCAGGTTGACGCTCTCGCCGCAGCCGCAGGCGCTCTTCTGGTTGGGGTTGTTGAAGACGAACTGGGCGCTCATCTTGTCGGTCTTGTAGTCCATCTCGGTGCCGATCAGGTAGAGCACGGCGCCGGGCTCGATCAGCACCTTGACGCCCTTGTCCTCGACCACCTCGTCGGTGCGCTCCTGTGTCTCGGCCCAGGTCATGGAGTACTCCATGCCGGCGCAGCCGCCCTTCTTGATACCGAGCCGCAGCCCGACGACGCCCGGCTTGCCGGCCATGATCGATTTCAGGCGCGCGGCGGCGGCGTCCGTGATGGTCATGATCTGCGGGCGGGGGCGTGCGATGGACATGCGGGCTCCTCGGTCGTGCGGTCGCGAGCGATACGGCCCAATATAGCGCTGGGCTCGGGAATTGCGAGGGACGGTCCGTCGCGGGCGGCCGAGCCGCCCCCTCCGGTGCCCGATAACCCTTCACGCTGTGGCTTTGCGATCCTAGGCGGGGCGGCGGCGGGCCGGTATTGTCGCGCGATCAAAAAGGGTGGACAGGCGGGTGAGGAGTGCGGGTGCGTAGGGCATGGGCGGGGAGCTGAGAGGCTCCGCCGGGCGGTGGACCGCCCTCGGGGCCGTGACGGCCGCAGTGCTGATGCTCGCCGGGGACGCCCTGGCGCAGGAGGCCGGGGCCCCGTCCCGCGGCCCGTCGGCGGTCGCCCAGGCTCCGGCGGAGATCCAGGCCGTGGCCGCCTTCCAGCCGGTGAAGCCCGGTGCCGATCCGCCGGCCGCGGTTGCCGCCGCTAAGGCCTATGCGGTGCTGCAATCGGCCTGCGCCCGCTGTCATCAGGCGGACAGGGCGGATCATCTGCCGGCCGGCAATCTCGGCAATATCCTCGACCTCGACGCGCTGGCGCGCGAGCCGGGTCTCGTCCAGCCGGGCCTGCCGGACGCCTCGCGGCTCTATACGATGATGCTCGACCATCACCTGCCGCTCGACGTCTTCTCCGGCGCCCACGCCGACGGCCTGTCTCCCATCGAGATCGAGGCCGTGCGCGACTGGATCGAGCAGCTGCCCGCGGCCACGCGCGCCTGCCCCGACCGCAACCCGATCGCCGTCGCGCGCCTCTCCGAGCTCATGAGCGGCTGGCTCGAGCAGACCGGCGCCAGCGCGAGCCAGACGCGCTTCATCTCGCTCGCCCACCTCTACAACGCGTGCGCCACCGACCCGGAGATGACGGCCTGGCGCGAGGCGGTGTCGAAGCTGCTCAACTCGCTGTCGTGGGCGCCGCTGCCCGCCCGCGTCGAGACCATCGGCGACGAGCTGGCGCTGCTGGCGGTGAAGATCGGCGACCTCGACTGGGTGCCGGCGCACTGGGACCGCCTCGCCTCGCGCGAGCCCATCGGCGGCGCGCCCGCGGCCACCGACGCCGTGAAGGCGGCGGCGGGCACGGCGCATCCGGTGGTGCGCGCCGATTGGCTGGCGAGCGCCGCCTCGCGGCCGCCGCTGTCGCACGACCTCCTCGGGCTGCCCAAGCTCTTGCCCGAGATGGGCCGCCTGCTCGGCGCCGATACCGCGCACGACCACGCCGCGCCCTGGCTGTCGCGCATCGTCGTCGAGACCAGCGCCGAGACCGCGCGCCCGCGCGTCATCGAGCGCCAGGCGATCGCCAACGGCGGGTTGTGGATGGCCCACGACATGCCGGCGGGAACGCCGGTCGCCGACCTGCAGGGCCAGCCGGGCCGGCCGGTCGTGGCGGCGCTGTCGCGGCGGCTGATGTTCAACCTGCCGAACGGGCTCATCGCCTTCGCCATGTTCGGCGCCGATGGCATCCGCAGCGACACGATGCCCGTGGCCCCGGGCGGCGGCACGCATCCCACCTGCTATTCCTGCCATTCGTCGGGGCTGACGGTGCCGGCGGGCGAGGCGGCGGCGGCGCCGGCCGCGCCCGAGGCCGCGAAGGCCGGAGCGGGTCTCACCAAGCCGGTCGACGACGACAGGTTCCGCTACCGCCGCGCGCTCGTGCAGGCGGGCGTCGACCCCGACCGCACGCTCGGCGGAGTGGAGATCGTCACCGCGCTGGCCCGCCGCTACGACATGCCGGTGGACCTCGCCCGCGTGGCCGGTGAGCTCGGCGTCGGCGCCGGCGAGCTGACGCGCCGGCTGCTGGCGGTGGAGGGCGAGGCGAAGCCCGCGGCGCGCCGGCTCGTCCAGGGACCGATGCCGCGCGCCGAGCTCGAGGGACTGCTCGCGGCGCTCGCGGGGGCCGGGAAGCCGGTTGCCATGGCGGCGGCGGGCGCGGAGCGGGCGGCCTCGGGCATGGACCTGGCGCTATGGTCCGATGCTCCGCGCCACCATGCCGGCGATCTCGTGTCGTTCAACGTCCGCGCCAGCGCCGCCTGTAACCTGACGCTGATCAGCGTCGACAAGGCTGGCCGGGCCACGGTGCTGTTCCCGAGCGAGCTCGACCCCGACAACGCCATTCCGGCCGGCCAGGTGGTGCGCATCCCGCGCGAGAGCGCGCCCTACCAGCTTCGCCTCAGCAACCCGGGCACCGAGACGGCCGTGGCGCTCTGCCATCCGTCGATGAAGCTGCCCGAGGGCGTCGTGCCGGACTACGAGCGCCAGCGCTTCACCGTGCTCGGCAACTGGCGCAACTTCCTGCGCGGCGACACCGCCGCCGCCGGCGAGGACCCCAAGGCGCCGCCGCGCCCCGCGCGGGTGAAGCGCGGCCGCAACGGCAACGGCAAGGACGCCAAGGCAGAGGCGGCGGCACCTGCCGTGAGCTCCGAGCCGGCCGCCCGCGCCGCCATCGCGGTGGTGGTGGAGTAGGTCCGCTTTCCATCTCCCCATTGCGTTGCACTCGCAACGGGGACGCTAGCGGGGAGAGGGAGAAGTCAGATCCGCCATGCCCTTTACACGCGCGATCGATGACCCTACATGCTGCGCTCGCGTGGCACCCCGTCCGGCGCCGCGCCGCGGTCCCGCGCGCAACATCCGGGTCGCCGGCCACGAGGAGGCTCTATGAGATGGAGAAGTTCGCTTCCGCCGAGGCGCTGATCGCCGCCCGCAAGCCCGACATCCCGGTCTTCGGCATCCGCCCGCACGCCTGCGGACGCGCCGCGCGCTGGTTCACGCGCAACTTCCCCGGCGAGATCGCCTACGCCTACAAGGCCAACCACTCCGTCTTCCTCATCGGCGCGCTGTTCGGCGCCGGCATCACCCAGTTCGACGTCGCCTCCGTGGCCGAGCTCGAGGACGCCGCCACCATCCCCGGCGTGCGCCTGCACTTCATGCATCCGGTGAAGTCGCGCACCGCGATCCGCCGCGCCTACCACGAGTTCGGCATCCGCTGCTTCGCGCTCGACAGCGAGGAGGAGCTGGAGAAGATCGTCGAGGAGACGAGCGGGCCGAATGGCCCGGCGCGCGACCTCGAGCTGTTCGTGCGCATCGCCGTGCCGGCCAAGAACAGCCGCATTCCCCTCGAGCGCAAGTTCGGCGTCTCCGGCGCCAAGGCCGCGCGCCTCCTCGTCAAGACGCGTCAGGTCGCCGACGAGCTCGGCCTGACCTTCCACGTCGGCTCGCAGACGACGACGCCGGATGCCTTCGCCACGGCGCTCGACGAGCTGCACAAGCTGATCGTCAAGGCGGGCGTGGTCGTTGACGCCATCGACGTCGGCGGCGGCTTCCCGTCGCGCTACTCCGACAGCCAGCCGGCGCCGCTGATCTCGTTCATCGAGGTCATCAAGGCCGGCATGGACAACATGCCGGTCACCGAGCACTGCCGCCTGATCTGCGAGCCGGGCCGCGCGCTGGTGGCCGAGGCCGAGAGCCTGATCGTGCGCGTCGACGCCCGCCGCGACAACGAGCTGTTCATCAACGACGGCTCCTACGGCGCGCTGTTCGACGCCGCGCACCTCGATTTCGTCTTCCCCGTGCGCCTGCTCCGCCCCGGCGCCGAGAACGAGCCGCTCACCCCCTTCGAGATGTGGGGTCCGACGTGTGATTCCATCGACGCCATGAAGGGGCCGTTCCTGCTGCCCGCCTCGACGCGCGAGGGCGACTACATCGAGATCGGCAACGTCGGTGCCTACGGCCGCGCGCTGGCCGGCGGCTTCAACGGCTACGGCCGCTTCGACCAGGCCATCCTGCTCGACGACCCGATGTTCTCGATGTACGAGGCCGACGAGCCGGCGGCGGCTCAGGGCTAGAGCGGTTTAGGCGAACGGGGCAGGCGAGGGGGCGCGATGACCGCCGGCAAGCTCGACATCCGCGTCGCGGGCGAGGACGATATCCCGGCGATCCTGGCGCTCTACGCGGCGGTGGGGTTCACCGGCGCCGGCCCCCTCGACGAGGCGGCCGCGCGTGAGAAGTTGCGCCGCATCGCGTCCTATCCCGATTACCGCATCTTCGTCGCCGTCGCGGATGGCGCGGCGATCGGCACCTACGCGCTGCTCGTCATGGACAACATCGCCCACGGCGGCGCGCCGCTGTCGATCGTCGAGCAGGTGGCGGTGGCGGCCACGCACCAGGGCCACGGCATCGGCACGGCGATGATGGAGCACGCCATGGCGGAATCCCGCCAACGCGGCTGCTACAAGCTTCAGCTCTCCTCGAACGTGAAATTCGCGGCCGCCCACGCCTTCTACGACAAGCTCGGCTTCACGCGTCACGGCTACAGCTTCGTCGTCGATCTGGGGTGAGCGGGCGATCGAGCGTCACTCATCACGACAGCGTCGACAGCATGCGGTCGGCGGGATTGCGCTCCTCCGGGTGCGTGCGCCAATAGCGGGCGCGCAGCCTCGGCGCCAGCCACCACGCGACGGGCGCCGCCAGCACGATGGACGCGCCGACCACCACCGGCATCAGCTCCATCGCCTCGTTGGCCAGTGGCGTCGCCAGCACCAGCACGGTGCCCGCGCCGAAAACGACCGCCTGCAGCATCATGTAGATCAGGATCGAGATCGCCAGTCGGGTGCTCATGGTCCTCTCCTTTCATTCGGGGTGCTGACCCTTGAACTCCAGGCGCGGGCGATTGGTTGCGGCCGGGTGCGGACGGGCGGCCGAACCTTCAGCGCCGGAGTGCGTTGTTGCGGCACGACGCGACAACGGAGATGACGATGCCGGAGAAAGAGGCCGCGCGCCCGGGCAGGCGGGGCGCCAAGACGGACGAGCGCGAGGATCACGGCACCATCCTCGGCAAGATCAACAATTCGCGCCGCGACGACGCGCCCGGGGAGGGCCTTCCCGAGGACGCCGCCCCGCGCGACGCCGACGAGCCCGAGACCGAGGACCACGCCACCGTCGTCGGCAGGATCAACGAGCGGAAGGAGGAGTAGGGGGGCGGGCGCTCGGGGCGCTCAAGCGACCCTCACTTCTCCCCTCCCCGCAAGGGGGAGGGGAATCCGGGCGGCGCGAGCTGCGGGGTATCAGCCTATTCCGCCGCCTCGATGATCTCGATGTCCTTCCGCAGTAGCTCGTTGACGAGCTGGCTTAGCGACGTGCCCCGTGCCCGCGCCCGGTTCTCCAGGAACCGGCGTACCTCCGGGTCGAGATGGACGGGCGGCACGAGCTCCGCGTCGGCGCGGTAGAATTTCCCACGGCTGGCCCCGGCGAAGTCGTACTCGTCCTTCATTGGCGGATCGCTGTCGTCAGGACGCTTGCTCATAGTCTCGTCTTTCGCGTTGCTTCTCCCCTCCCCCTTGCGGGGAGGGGTCGGGGGTGGGGGTGATGCTACTTCGGCCGTCGTGGAAAGATACCCCCACCCCTAACCCCTCCCCGCAAGGGGGAGGGGAATCCGGGCGGCGAGTGGGACTTCGGATCAACCCTTCTCCAGCCGTGCGATGTCGGCGTCGAAGGAGCGGAGGTAGCCGAGCCAGAGCTGGTGCCCGGAGCCGGCCAGCGGCGCCACGATGGCGCGGCCCTTGCGGAGCATGTCGAGCGCTTCCTGCGTCTCGCCCGCCGTAGCAAGAGCTTGCCCGATCTTGCCGTGTACCGCCGCGAGGTCGGCGGTCCAACCAGCGTTTTCGGGGTCCGCGGCGGCGAGCCGCTTTCGAATGTCGAGACTATCGTGGAAAGCTTCGAGGGCTTCGGGCAGATTGCCTTGGGCGACGAGGACGTCACCGTGCTTTACGTAGGAGACGGAGAGGTCTCGCTGCCATTCGGCGTTTTCGAGGTCCGCGGCGGCGAGGCGCTCAAAGATGGCATGGCTTTCGCGGAAGGATTTGAGGGCTTGCGCGAGATTGCCTTGGGCGACGAGGACGTCACCGACCTTGTTGAATGAGGCGGAGAGGTCGTGCTGCCATACGGCATTATCGGGGTCCGAGGCGGCGAGCCGCTGGGCGATGTCGAGACTTTCGCGGAAGGATTTGAGGGCTTCGGGCAGATTGCCTTGGGCGACGAGGACGTCACCGATACGCTCGTAGGAAACGGAGAGGTCGCGCTGCCAGCCGGCGTTTTCACAGTCGAGCCGAGCCGCGCGGGCGGCGATGGCGCGGGCCGTATCATAGGCGGAGCGCGCCTTGGGCAGGTCGCCGGCCGCCTTGCGCAGGTCGCCGAGGCCGATGAAGGCCCACAGGGCGCCACGCGCGTCGTCGCTGTCGTCGAGGCTTTCGACGGCGGCGGCGAGCAGGGCGAGGGGCTGCTTGATCTTGCCCGCCGCGAGTGCGGTGTGGGCCAGCCAGAAAAGCGTCGCGCCGTCGGCGGCGCCCGTCTCGGCGGCCAGGGCGTAGTAGCGGTGGGCCTTGGCGGCGTCGATGCCGTAGCTCAGCGCACCGAGGCGGGCATAGTCGGCGGCGGCGGCTTTGAGCTCGAACTTGCCCTTTTCGACGCGCGCACTGGCTCGCGCCGCCACCGCCGCTTCGAGCTTGGCGATGTCGAAAGAGCCGGGCTTGGCCAGTAGCGCGTCGAGGTCGGTGTCCGCGGCCAATTCCGCCAGCGCGGCTTCCGGAGACGGTGCGGCAGGGCTCGCGGACGGCGGCGGATCGGCGGGCTTGCCCTTGTCCTCCGCCTCACGGATGGCCTTCAGCATGCGCCCGTAGAGCAGGTTCTGCAGGCCGGTGATGACGGCGGCGGCGAGCGCATCCGGTGACACGAATTCGCCGTCGTGGACCCGCTTGTCGTGCAGGTCAGAGCCCAGCACGCGGGCGCGGAACGCCTGCTGGCGCTGGGCGGCCTCGGCCGTCATGTCGGGCGCGGCGACGGCGCCGTCCGGCAACACGTACATCAGGCGGTCGAGCTGGTAGTCGACGGCCCAGTCGTACTCCATCTCGGTGATCGAGCGCTGGCCGTTGTCGCCGTCCGGCTCCCAGCCGCGATAGTGCCCGATGAGGCCGACCAGCACCTCGCAGTCGCGCACCCGCTCGTGGCAGACGTCGACCGCGCCGCCGGCCCGCGCGCCGAACGTCTCGGAGTGCTCGACATGGAAGGCGTCGGCGGCGCGCAGGTGCGTGAAGATCGCCTTACGGTGATCGGCCAGGTCCTTGCCCGTCGAGGACAGAAAAACGTTGAGGCGGCGAAGCGACAAAGGACGTCTCCGGCAATCGGCTTTGCCCGCATTGTGCCGGTGCGGATGAGGCGAGGCAATGGCATGCGAGGTGGGGGTGATGGGCAGAGAGGAGCGCGCGGCGGACACCCCCACCTAGCCGCGCCACGATGAGTTGGCGCGCGGTGTGGAGCGTGCGGAGCCGTGCATCGTGGAAGCCGCACGCCAACTCATGGCGCGGCGTCCTCCCCCGTCGAGGGGGAGGGGAATCGGGCGGCGCGAGGGGAGAGGGAAAGCGGCTACTTCTCGCCCTTCCGGCGCACCATGAACGCCAGCCGCTCGAGCAAATGCACGTCCTGCTGTCATCCCGGCATTCATTGCCGGGATCCATCGTGCCGCTAGCGCAGGAGCTTGGGGATGATTGGATCCCGGTGACGAGCACCGGGATGACAACTCGAAGCTTCGGTATGTGCGAGGCCAGCTCGGAGACTTGATGGGAGGCGCCTGTGGCCGCGCCTCACCTCCGAACCGCTTCCGGTCACGGCGTGACCGGGTCCGGCATGAGCTCACGAGATACCCCCCACCCCTGACCCCTCTCCGCAAGGGGGAGGGGAATCCGGGCAGCGCACGGGGAGAGGGAAAGCGGCTACTTCTCCTTCCGCCGCACCATGAACGCGAGACGTTCCAGCAGGTGGGCGTCCTGCTCGTTCTTGACCAGGGCGCCGGCGAGGGGAGGGATGACTTTGCGCGGGTCGTTCTCGCGCAGCATCTCGGGCGTGATGTCCTCGTTGAGGAGCAGCTTCAGCCAGTCGAGCAGCTCCGAGGTCGAGGGCTTCTTCTTCAAGCCCGGCACCTCGCGCAGCTCGTAGAAGACGCGCAGCGCCTCCTGCACGAGGCGGCCCTTCAAGCCGGGGAAGTGGACATCGACGATCGAGCGCATGGTCTCGGCGTCGGGGAACTTGATGTAGTGGAAGAAGCAGCGGCGCAGGAAGGCGTCGGGCAGCTCCTTCTCGTTGTTCGACGTGATGATGACGATCGGGCGGGCTTGGGCGCGCACCGTCTCGCCGGTCTCGTAGACGAAGAACTCCATGCGATCGAGCTCCTGCAGGAGGTCGTTCGGGAACTCGATGTCGGCCTTGTCGATCTCGTCGATGAGGAGCACGGGGCGGCGCTCCATCAGGAACGCCTCCCATAATTTGCCGCGGCGGATGTAGTTGGCGATGTCCTGGACGCGCGGATCGCCGAGCTGGCTGTCGCGCAGGCGGCTCACCGCGTCGTACTCGTAGAGGCCCTGCTGCGCCTTCGTCGTCGACTTGATGTGCCACTCGATGATCGGGACATCGAGCGCCTTCGCTACCTCGAGCGCCAGCACGGTCTTGCCGGTGCCGGGCTCGCCCTTGATCAGTAGCGGACGCTGGAGCGTGATGGCGGCGTTGACCGCGACCTTGAGGTCGTCGGTGGCGACATAGCTGGACGTGCCCTGGAACTTCATGGTGCGTATGCCACCCTGGGAGCCGCTGCGGTTTGGGCGCGACTGTAGGGAGCGGGCGCGCGGGCGGCAAGGCGGCAGGGCGCAGTTGCCGGGTCGGGCGCGGGATCACGCAGGTTCGCATGATCTCGCGCGTTCTTTCGCGATGATCCCGCGATGTTCGCCAAGGTGATCTTCAGGGCAAAAAAGGGGACGCCGCCTGGGGAGGAGGGGGGAGCGGCGGCGTCCCCGGTGAGAGCGGCCCTCGGCCCTCGGAGGGTGCCTAAGCCTCGGGCGCTGCTCATGCGACTATAATTTGATCTCCCCGCTCTGGTTTCAAGTGGCTATAGGGAGGGGGAAGAGGATTTTTCGCCTGAAGACTGGACGGTCGCGTGCGAGTCGGGCGAGATCAGCCATCTCGAAGCCGTCCCGGGAGGGCCGCATGAGTCGCGACACGCAGGCGTTGATCGCCATGGGAGTGATTGGAATCGTTGCCGGATTCCTGGCTTCGCTGCTCGTCGGCGGCGGCGGGCTGGTGCAGTACCTGCTCTCCGGAGTCGTCGGCGCCTTCGTCGGCGGCTACGTGCTAAAGGCCGCCGGCATCAGCCTCGGCATCAAGAACGAGCTCGCCAGCCAGATCGCCACCGCCACCATCGGCGCCATCATCGTCGTACTCCTGGCACGCCTGATCGCGTAAGGTGGTGAGCGCCGAGCTTTAACCGAGGGGGATCCCGATGGCCGATATCCAGCCCTACCTACCCTACATCATCATGGCCGTGAACGGCATCATCGCCGGCTGGCTGGCCGGCAAGATCCTCGGCGGCGGCGGCCTGATCCGCGATCTGGTCGTAGGGATTCTGGGAGCGTTTCTCGGAGGTTGGCTGGTCAAGGCGGGGCTGCTGACGCTGCCCATCAACCTCGGCGCCTGGGGCAACCAGATCCTGGTCTCCACCATCGGCGCGCTGATCATCATCGTCATCGCCCGCATCGTCGGACGCTGAAGCACAGCGCGCTTTCACGGGTGCGGCCTTTTACGCCGAGCCGCTTCACACTTCGCCTAAGCCGCGCGCGCCGGGGCTGGCAGACAGGGCGCCGCCACGCTATGTCAGGCGCCATGGTCACGCTCGTCGATAACACCGGCAAGGACGCCCCGCCGCGCCATCCCGAGAAGGCCGGACGGCCGGACACGCCGGCGCCGCGCAAGCCGGACTGGATCCGCGTCAAGGCGCCGGGATCACCGGGCTACGCCGAGACCCGTGCCATCGTCCGCGACGGCGGATTGCACACCGTGTGCGAGGAAGCCGGCTGCCCTAACGTCGGGGAATGCTGGGAAAAACGCCACGCTACGATGATGATCATGGGCGACACGTGCACCCGCGCGTGCGCCTTCTGCAACGTCCGGACTGGGCTGCCGAAGCCGCTCGATCCGGCCGAGCCGGAGAGGGTCGCCCAGGCGACAGCCCGCCTCGGGCTGGCGCACGTCGTCATCACCTCGGTCGACCGGGACGATCTGGCGGACGGCGGCGCCGCCCATTTCGCCGAGGTCATCCGCCGCACGCGGGTTGCGGCCCCCAACACCACCATCGAGGTTCTGACGCCGGATTTCCTGAGGAAGCCCGGGGCCTTGGATGTCGTCGGGGCGGCCCGGCCGGACGTCTTCAACCACAACCTGGAGACGGTGCCGGGGCTCTACCTGAAGATCCGGCCGGGGGCGCGCTACTTCCATTCCCTGCGCCTGCTCCAGCGGGTGAAGGAGCTGGAGCCGGGCATCTTCACCAAGTCCGGGATCATGGTCGGCCTCGGCGAGACCCGCGACGAGATCCTCCAGCTGATGGACGACCTGCGCTCGGCGGATGTCGATTTTCTCACGATCGGTCAATATCTTCAGCCGACACGCAAGCACGCCGAGGTCAAGCGTTACCTGCCCCCGGACGAGTTCGAGAGCCTGAAGCGCATCGCTCTGGCCAAGGGCTTCCTGCTGGTGGCCTCCTCGCCGCTGACCCGATCGAGCTATCACGCGGGCGAGGACTTCGCCCGCCTCAAGGCGGCCCGCGCCGCTACCGCTCGTTGAGGCGGGAGGTTGGATGCAGGACAGCGATCGCCTTATCTTCACCTGCGCGGACTGCGGCGAGATCCACCAGGGTCTTCCCGCCCTCGTCTTCGACGCTCCAGCCCAGTATTTCGAGTTGCCGGAAGCTGAACGTGATGCCCGTGCCGAGCTGACGAGCGACACCTGCGTAATCGACGAGTCTCTGTACTTCGTCCGAACCGTGTTGTGCCTGCCGATCCAAGGCACGTCCGACCATTTGGAGTGGGGAATTTGGGGATCACTGAGCGAGGCCAATTTCGAGCGCTTCATCCACAGCTATGACAGCCGCAACCAGCGCAAGCTCGGCCCGATGTTCAGTTGGCTCGCATCGGTTTTGCCGGGCTACCAGAGCACCCTGAACATCAAGACCATGATCCATCCGCAGGATGGCGGGCTACGGCCTTACGTCGAGCTGGACCCAAGCTCGCCCCATCAGCTAGCCCTGGACGCGCGCCAGGGACTTACCGCCGAGCGGGCAATCGAGTTTGCCCGGCCCGTTTTGCACCCGCAACGAGGGTGAGCGGATGCCTCGCTTCTCCAACCAGCGCCGCGTTCCCTACTCGCCGAAGCAGATGTTCGACGTGGTGGCCGACGTCGAGAAATATCCGGGCTTTTTGCCCATGTGCGAAAGCCTGACCGTCCGCCGCCGCGAGGAGAAGGGCGACGCGACCGTGCTCACCGCCACCATGGGCGTCGGCTACAAGGCTATCCGCGAGCACTTCACCACCCGCGTCACCCTGGTGCCGGCCGAGCCGCGCATCCTGGTCGAGTACCTCGATGGGCCGTTCCATCATCTGGAGAACCGCTGGCGCTTCCTCCCCGGCAGCCCGGGTGGCTGCATCATCGATTTCTACATCGAGTACGAGTTCCGCTCGAAAATGCTGGGGCTCCTGATGGGCGCCATGTTCGACCGCGCGTTCCACAAGTTCTCGGAGGCGTTCGAGGCCCGGGCGCGGGCGGTCTATGGCGTGGCGAGACACACGGACCATAGACCCACGACCGAGCCGGAGGCCTGATCAGCCGGGCCTCGATGCCACCTCGCGCATCAGAAGATGCTCGATCAGGTTCAGCGCGGCGCCGACGGTCTCGATGCGGATGGAGGTGCGGCCGATGTCGCCCAGGCGGATCTCACGGTGGAGAACAGCTCCGCCGGCTTGGGCTGCGGCGAGATGTACGAGCCCGACGGGCTTCTCCGCGCTGCCGCCGCCCGGTCCCGCGATACCCGTGACGGCGACCGAGACATGAGCCTGGGAATGCGCCAGCGCCCCCTCGGCCATGGCCCGGGCCACCTCCTCGCTCACCGCTCCATGACGGCCGATGAGGTCCGCCGGAACACCCAGCATGTCCGTTTTGGCGGCGTTGGAGTAGGTGACGAATCCCCGGTCCACCACGTCCGAGGAGCCGGGGATCTCGGTCAGAAGCCCGGCGATGAGGCCGCCGGTGCAACTCTCTGCCGTTGCCAGCATGAGATTGCGCTCGCGCATCCGCTCCAGGAGGCGGGCGGCGCGGTTGGTCAGCTCGGCGGGGAACAGGGTCAGCATCGGCGAGCCTCCCGGCGCAAAACGAAACGGCGCCGGCCACGATAGCCGACGCCGTCAATGCGTTCATGCGGCAAGTCGATCAGGCTGCGACCAGCTTCTCGGCGTGGCTGAGAAGGCCGTCGAGAACCTGACGGCTGTCGGCGCCCATGACCATCGTCGCCCGGCGCTGGGCCTCGGCCCAGATCGGATAGGCCTGCTTGAGCACGGCCTGGCCCTTCGGCGTCAGATGCAGCCCGCGGCCGCGGCGGCCGGCCGGCGGATCCATGATGATGTGGCCGAGCGCGAGCAGGCGCTTGAGGTTGCGCGACAGCGTCGACTTCTCGATGTCGAGGTCATGGCCGATCTCGACCGCCGTGATCCCGTCGCGCGAGGCGAGCTGCGTCAGCAGCGTGTACTGGCTGGCCGTGATGCCGAGCGGCCGCATGGCGTCGTCATAGACGCGCGTGACGATGCGCGACAGCTGGCGGACGCGCGTCGCCAGGCAGAGGTTGGCCGTACACTCGGCGATCTCGGTGATGGCCACGTTGTCGGTCGGCCCGCGTTCGAGCGTATGGGTCATGATGTTCATCGCTGTGCCCCGCGTGGATTTTGGTCATACAACCACTGATCGACTTGATGCAGCGATTCTGCCGGGGGGGTCAACCGAGACGCGGGGACAGCATGAGAGCGGGCAGTGAGGATCACTCGACGGCGGTGACGGGGCTCGTGGCGGCGGCCGTGCCCGTCGCGGGCTGCTGCACGGTAAGACCGGTGAGCTTCCACTCGAGCCCCCTGAGCTCGAACGTGCCGGCGTAGGTGCGGCCGGAGGTGCCGCGGTCCCGCATCTCGAGCTCGAACTGGGTGAAGCTCTTGAACTCGGCGCGCACGACCCGCGACCACGAGCGCTTCGCCTTCTCGGCGAAGGGCAGATCCTTCTCGTCGTCGCCCTTGATCTTCTCCCGGTACGTCTTGCCGTACTGGAACAGCTTCGGCAGCCCCTCGGGCGTGACGTACTCGTCGATCATCTTGTCGACGGCCTTCTCGCCAAGGTAGGCCTTGAACTTGCGAATTAATCCAGTCTTTGGCGTCGCACCGGCGTCGGCCTCGGCGGCCGCCGGCTGTCCTGCTCCTGGGGCGAGGGCGATCTGCAGCATGGACGGCTTCAAGGTACGCTTGACCGACGACCACTCGACCTTGTCGGCGAGATACTCGGCGTCGTTGTTGCGAATGGCGTCGCGGATGCGCCAGGCGGTGCCGAGCGGCCAGATCACATAGCCCGCGCAGACGACCGCCACCATGAGCAGTCCCGCCAGAGCCTTCAATAACAGCCGCATTCCTTCGGTCCTTCGCCCGGAATCGATCGCGATGAGCCTACCATTGGTGGCACGACCGGGCATAAATGGGGCGCGCCGCGGGCCGCCGGAAGATCCGTGCGGAACAGGTGGTGCGCCGCCGGCACATCTCTCTTGCCGCGGGAGAAGCTATTCGGCCTCAGACGAGGCGGCCGTCGAAGCGCACGGCCCAGGCCTCGCCCTTGCCCTTGGCTTCGGATTTGACGCCGGTCGGCGGAATGATCTCGCCGATGAGGGCCGGCTTCTCCCCCGCCTCCGTCAGAGCGGCCATCACTTTGCCGGCGCGGGATTTCTCCGCGACGACCACCATGCCGATGCCGCAGTTGAAGGTGCGCAGCATCTCGGCGTCGTCAAGATGGCCGGCGCCGGCGAGCCACCGGAACACCTCCGGCGCCGTCCAGGCCGAGAGATCGACGCGCGCGGCGACGTCGGCAGGGAGCACGCGCGGCAGGTTCTCGGCCAGCCCGCCGCCGGTGATGTGCGACAGTGCCTTGATGGCGCCCGCGGGAGAGCCTCCTCCCGTGGCCTTGAGCGCCGCCAGCAGGGGTTTCACATAGATCCGCGTCGGCGTCAGCAGCGCCTCGGCCACGCTGGTACCGGCGGCGAACGGGGCGGTAGCCGTCCAGGCGAGCCCGGCCCGCTCGACGAGCTTGCGCACGAGCGAGTAGCCGTTCGAGTGCACGCCGGAGGACGGCAGCCCGATCAGCACGTCGCCAGTCACGATATCGGCGCGCGGCAGCAGCTCGCCGCGCTCGGCCGCCCCGACCGCGAAGCCGGCGAGGTCGTAGTCGCCTGCGGCGTACATGCCGGGCATTTCGGCCGTCTCGCCGCCGATCAGCGCGCAGCCGGCCTGTCGGCAGCCCTCGGCGATGCCGGCGACCACGTCCTTGGCCACGGCGACGTCGAGCTTCCCACAGGCGAAATAGTCGAGGAAGAACAGAGGCTCAGCCGCCTGGACGACGAGGTCGTTGACGCACATGGCAACGAGGTCGATGCCGATCGTGGCGTGCCGGCCCGTGTCGATGGCGATTTTCAGCTTGGTGCCGACGCCGTCGTTGGCCGCAACCAGGATCGGATCGCGGAAGCCGGCGGCCTTGAGGTCGAAAAGCCCGCCGAAGCCGCCGAGGTCGGCGTCGGCGCCGGGCCGGCGCGTCGCGCGCACCAGCGGCTTGATGGCTTGCACCAGCGCGTTGCCGGCATCGATGTCGACGCCGGAATCGCGGTACGTGACAGGCGCCGCGCCCGTGCCGGCCTTTGCGTCGTTCGCGCTCGCCATGACCTACTTCCGCCCCATTGCATTCCGCGATATGGGGGCGGTCTAGCAGCTTCGGGCGACCGCCGGCAACCGGACGGAAGCGGGCGTCGGCGGTGCACACCGGCGGGTAATCGACTTTGGGGGCCGATCAGGTGGGAAATCTCGGGAAGCGGCACGCACTGGCGCGGGGGCTTGGCGCGGCCGTCCTCGCCGCCGCCCTCTGTGCCGGCTTCGCGGCCGAGGCCGCCCCGCGCTCCGACAGCGCCTTCATCGTCGGCAACTATCCCGTCGACGCCGAGGCTGCGGATGCCGTGCGGGCCAAGGCCAAGGCCCTGGCCGACGGCCAGCAGGCGGCGCTGAGGGCGCTCCTGAAGCGCATCGTGCCGGTCACGGCTTATCCCCGCCTGAAACGCCTCGCCGGCGCCAAGGCGGCCGATCTCGCTGACGGCTATGCTGTCCGCTCCGAGCGCAACTCCTCGACGCGCTACATCGCCTCGCTCGATTTCTCGTTCCAGCCCCAGGCCGTCCGCGACCTGCTGCGCCGCGAGGGCGTGCCGTACGTCGACGAGCAGGCGCCCGCCGTCGTGCTCGTTCCCGTCCTGCGCGAGGGTGCTGGGCTCAAGGGCGGCCAGTGGAGCGAGGCGTGGAAGGGGCTCGACACCGAGCACACGCTGACCCCGGTGCGCCTCGCCGGCCTGAAGCCCGAGATCCACGAGGACACCGTCCGACAGGCGCTCGAAGGCCAGGGCGGCGCCGACCGTATCCTCGCCCGCGAGTACAACTCGGAGCAGGTCGTGCTGGCCGTGGCCGAGATCGACAACGCCACGGGCAAGCTGACCGTGACCTATGCCGGCACCGACGCCGTCGGCCCGATCCTGTGGAAGCGCAGCCTGCGCATCCCTGGCGGCGATCTCGCCTACACGATGGAGCTGGCCTCCGTGATCGGGCTCGGCGTCATCGAGGGCCGCTGGAAGGCGGTCAAGGCGCGCTACACGGGCGGCGATATCTCCGCGCCGTCCGCGGGCGGCGACATGCCGGCCGGTGGGGGCGAGAAAGTGACGATGCAGGTCGAGTTCCGCAGCCTCGCGCAGTGGAACGACATCCGCGGCCAGATTCTCGACATGCCGGGAGTGGATAACGTCGAGGTCGGCGCCATCACGGCGCGCGGCGCCGATGTCTCGCTCACCTATCCGGGCGGCGCCCGCCAGCTGGCGGAAGATCTGGCGCCCAAGGGCATGATGCTGCGCAACGCCGGCGGCAGCTGGGTGCTGCGGGCGAGCTTCTGACCGGAAACCACCGCATCGGCCCCCATCTCGACGCCGCCGGGCCGAGCGGATAGGGTGCGGGCGCGCCCATCCCGCCCCCCGGCCGAGGCCGGCCGACAGAAAGCTGCCCTGGTCTCGCCGTGAGCATCCCCAATTTCATCACCCTCGGCCGCATCATCCTCGTGCCGCTGGTCTTCTGGCTGCTGCTGAGCGGCGAGATGAAGCTCGCGTTCATCGCCTTCGTGGTGGCCGGCGTATCCGACGCCGTGGACGGCTTCCTGGCCAAGCGTTTCGGCTGGGCGACCGAGCTCGGCGCCTACCTCGATCCGCTCGCCGACAAGCTGCTCATCGTCTGCATCTTCGTGGCGCTGGGCTTCCGCGGCGACCTGCCGTCGTGGCTGGTCATCGCCGTCGTCTCGCGCGACATCCTCATCGTCGCCGCCATCATGCTGTCCTGGCTGATGGGCAACCCGGTCACGATCTCGCCGTTCATCGTCAGCAAGGTGAACACGCTGGCGCAGATCGTGCTCGCCGCGACCGTGCTCGCCGACGACGCCTTCCACTTCCAGCTCGTGGGGGTGCGCGAGGCGCTGGTCTGGATCACGGCGGTGCTGACGATCGCGTCGCTCGCGGCCTACCTCCAGGCTTGGCTTCGGCACATGTCGGGCTATGAATCGGGCGGAGGGCCGCGCCCCGCCGAATGATGCGGGCGGGGACCGGTCACGCGCGCGGCGGGGGCATGCGCCGCGCGGCAGGTGGGGAGGAGCCGATGCGGGTCGAACGACAGGTGCTGTTCTGGCTGAGCGCGCTCCTCGTGCTGCTGCTTACGATCGGCCTCTTGCGCGACGTTCTGCTGCCGTTCGTCGCCGGCCTGACGATCGCCTATTTTCTCAATCCGCTGGTCGACCGCATCAGCGCGATGGGCCTGGGCCGGCTGTGGGCCTCGGTGCTGATCGTTCTCGGCGTCGGCGTTCTGGTCGTGGCCCTGCTCGTGCTGGTCGTGCCCATCGTGCTGTCGCAGGCCCAGCAGCTCGCCGTGGCGCTGCCGGGTGAGCTCGAGCACTTCAAGCAGCTGGTCGACGGCTGGGCCCACGCGCGCCTGGGAAACCGCTATCCGGCGTTCCAGTCCGGGCTCGACCAGGCGGCGCGATCCCTGTCGGAAAACTGGACGGCGCTCGCCGGCTTCGTCGCCAGCTCCCTCTGGCAGCGGGGGCTGGCGCTGTTCAACTTCGGCTCGCTGGTGCTGGTGACGCCGCTGGTCGTCTTCTACCTGCTGGTCGACTGGAACGACATGGTGTCCAAGGTCGACAGCTGGCTGCCGCGCGACCATGCCCCGACCATCCGCCGTCTGCTGGCGGAGATCAACGACGCGGTCGCCGCCTTCATTCGCGGCCAGGGCACGGTCTGCCTCGCCCTCGGCGCCTTCTATGCCACCGCACTGACCGCGAGCGGCCTCAAGTACGGGCTCCTGGTCGGCCTCGCCACCGGCATCCTGAGCTTCGTCCCGTTCGTCGGCTGGGCTCTGGGTCTCCTGACCGCCGGCACCCTGGCCGTGGTCCAGTTCTGGCCGGACGCGACCATGCTGGGCGTCGTGCTGGCCGTATTCCTCGGCGGCCAGGCCATCGATGCCGCCTTCCTGTCGCCGAGCATCGTCGGCTCCAAGATCGGCCTGCATCCGGTGTGGCTGATCTTCGCCCTGTTCGTGTTCAGCTACCTGTTCGGTTTCGTCGGTCTCCTCGTGGCAGTGCCGGTGGCGGCGGCCATCGGCGTCGTCGTGCGCTTCGCGCTCCAGCTCTATCTCACCAGCAGCGTCTATCGCGGCAGTGGCGGCGCCGTACCGCCGGTCGAGGGCCGCCCGTGACCGGCGAGCCGCGCCAGCTGGTGCTCGACCTGGGCCATCGCGAGGCCCTGGGGGCCGAGGATTTCCTCGTCTCGGGGTCGAACGCGGCCGCCGTTGCGCTGATCGATCGCTGGCCCGACTGGGCGCACTGGGCGGCGTTCCTGCAGGGTCCCGAGGGGTCGGGCAAGACCCATCTGGCCAACGTCTGGCGTGCGCGCTCGGGAGCCGCCGCCGTGACGGCGGACACTCTGGGGGAGGCGACGCCGGGCCTGCTGGCGTCGGCGCGTGCCCTGGTGGTCGAGGACGTCGATCGCGGCATCGCCGACGAGCGCGTGCTGTTCCACCTCCTCAACATCGCCCGCGAGCACCGGCTGACCATGCTCCTGACCGCACGCGCCGAGCCCGGCGAGATCGCCATTTCCCTCCCCGACCTACGCTCGCGCCTGCGCGCCCTGCCGCTCGCCCGCATCGAGCCGCCGGACGACGCGCTCCTCGGCGGCGTCCTGATCAAGCTGTTCGCCGATAGGCAGCTCGAAATCGAGCCGCACGTCGTCGCCTACCTCGGCCGCCACATGGACCGCTCGCTGGGGCTCGCCAAGCGCGTCGTCGCCGCCGCCGACCGGCTGGCGCTGGCCATGCGCCGCAGCGTGACACGCGCCGTCGCCGCCCAGGCGCTGGAGCAGGCGATGCAGGAGGGTGGGGCCGGATCATGTGAGGGGGCTTGAGCGGGTGCGACCCTGATACGCGGATCTGGCGCAAGCGCTGGTAAGCTACAGGTCACGCCATTTCTTTATTATTCTATCAAGAGTGGACAGTTTTGCGTGGGTAAAGGGCGAGCCATGGCCAGCGTCAAGGGCAAGCAGAGCGACAAGCCGCGGGACAGAACTCGCGCCAAGGACAAGCCGGCGGCTGCGGCGTCGGCGATGCTGGCTGGTCCGGAGCGCTTCTACAACCGGGAGCTCTCCTGGCTCCAGTTCAACCGGCGTGTTCTGGAGGAGGCGCGCAACGCGCGCCATCCGGTGCTCGAGCGCCTGCGCTTCTTATCCATCTCGGCCTCCAACCTCGACGAGTTCTACATGGTCCGCGTCGCCGGCATCTTCGGCCAGATCCTGGCCGGGGTGCAGTCGGTGTCGCAGGACGGGCTGACGCCGGCCCAGCAGCTCGACGCCATCAACTGCTTCGTCTCCGAGCTCGTCGGCGACGCCCAGGACTGCTGGCTCGCCCTCAAGGCCGAGATGGAAGTCGCGGGCATCCGCATCATCGAGGCCGGCGGGGTCACGCCGGAGGACCGCACCTGGCTCGAGAGCGTGTTCCTGACCCATATCTTCCCCATTCTCACGCCCATCGCCGTCGATCCCGCGCATCCCTTCCCCTTCATCCAGAACAAGGGCCTGACGCTGGTCGTCGAGATGATGCGAACCGCCGACGGCAAGACCATGAACGGTCTCATCCCCATTCCGGGCCAGATCGAGCGCTTCATCCGCGTGCGCGGCCCCGGCGAGAAGCCGGACGAGTTCCGCTTCATCCAGCTCGAGACACTGATCGGCCTCTTCATCCCCGAGCTGTTCTCGGGCTTTACCATCAAGGGGCAGGGCAGCTTCCGGGTGCTGCGCGACAGCGACGTCGAGATGCAGGAGGAGGCCGAGGATCTCGTCCGCTCCTTCGAAAGCCAGCTGAAGCGCCGCCGCCGCGGCCACGTAATCCGGCTCGAGATCGAAGCCTCGATGCCGGCGCGGCTCAAGAAGTTCGTCATCGAGGAGCTCGAGGTCCAGGACGCCCAGGTGTTCGTGTCCAACGGCCTCCTGGCACCCGCGGACACCGCGCAGCTCATCATCCAGGACAAGCCAGAGCTGCTCTTCAAGCCGTTCAACACCCGCTTCCCCGAGCGCATTCGCGAGTTCAACGGCGACTGCTTCGCGGCCATTCGCAAGAAGGACATCGTCGTCCACCACCCTTACGAGAGCTTCGACGTGGTGGTGCAGTACCTGCGCCAGGCGGTGGCCGATCCCAACATCATGGCCATCAAGTGGACGCTCTACCGGACGTCGCGTGATTCACCGATCGTGCAGGCCTTGAAGGAGGCGGCCGAGGCCGGCAAGTCGGTGACCGCCGTGGTCGAGCTCAAGGCGCGCTTCGACGAGGCGGCCAACATCCGCTGGGCGCGCGACCTCGAGAACGCGGGCGTCCACGTCGTCTACGGCTTCATCGAGCTCAAGACCCACGCCAAGCTCGGCCTCGTCGTGCGACGCGAGGGCTCGGAGCTCGCCACCTACTGCCACATCGGCACCGGCAACTATCACCCCGTGACGGCCCGCGTTTACACCGACCTTTCCCTGTTCACGCTCGACCCGGCAATGGGACGCGACGTGACGCGCATTCTCAATTTCGTCACCGGCTATGGCGAGCCGGCCGAGCTCGAGCTGATGGCGGCGAGCCCGCACGGCATCCGCAACCGGCTGCTCACCCACATCCACGAGGAGATCGAGCACGCCAAGGCCGGCCGGCCGGCGGCGATCTGGATGAAGATGAACGCCCTCGTCGACGGACAGATCATCTCGGCCCTCTACGAGGCGAGCAACGCCGGCGTCGAGATCGATCTCGTCGTGCGCGGCATCTGCTGCCTGAGGCCGGGCGTTCCGGGCCTGTCCGAGCGCATCCGCGTCAAGAGCATCATCGGCCGCTTCCTCGAGCACGCGCGCATCTACTGCTTCGGGCGCGGGGAGGGCTTGCCGTCGCCGAACGCGGCGGTCTACATCAGCTCCGCCGACATCATGCCGCGCAACCTGGACCGCCGGGTCGAGGCCATGGTGCCGATCATGAACGCCACGGTGCACGAGCAGGTTCTCAACCAGATCATGGTCGCCAATCTCAACGACAACCAGCAGAGCTGGCGCATCAACGCAGACGGGTCCTCGACCCGGATCGTGCCGGGTGCGGGCGAGGAACCCTTCAACGCGCACCACTATTTCATGACCAACCCCAGCCTTTCGGGGCGCGGCAAGTCGCTCGCCGAGCACTTCCCGCCGCGCTTTGCTCTCCGTCTCAAGGACTAAGCAGGATTTCCGAAAAGTGTCCTCGCGGTTTTCGGTGAAAATCCCGCCTCAACAAGGAACTAGCCGCATGCCGATCTCCGCCGCCCTGAAGCCAGCTGCGCCGAAGGCGCCCGGGAGCGGGAGCGCCGTCGCGTGATGGCGGCCGGGCAGGGGGAGGCCATCAGCGACCGGCTCGGCGGGCTCGAGCCGGTGGGTGTCATCGATATCGGATCGAACTCGGTGCGCCTCGTCGTCTACGAGGGCGCCGTACGCTCGCCCACGCCGATCTTCAACGAGAAGGTGCTGTGCGGCCTCGGCCGCTCCGTTGCGACCACGGGGCATCTCGGCAAGGAGGCGCGCGAGCGGGCGCTGGCGGCGCTGACGCGCTTCGGCCTCATCGCCCGCATTCTCGGCGTCGCCAATCTGCGCGCCATCGCTACGGCGGCCGTGCGCGAGGCGGTCGACGGGCCGGAGTTCATCACCGCCGGCGAGCAGGCCTGCGGCGTGCCGATCGAGATCCTGTCCGGCGAGCAGGAGGCGGACCTCGCCGCCAAGGGCATCATGATGGGCTTCGTCGGCGACGACGGGGTGGCGGGCGATTTGGGCGGCGGCAGCCTCGAGCTCATCGACATCGCCGGCGTGCAGCTCAACAACGCCGTCACGCTGCCCTTGGGCGGCCTTCGCCTCATCGACACCACGGCGGACAAGCTGGACAAGGCGCTGGCCATCGTCGACGAGCAGATCGCGCGGGTGCCGTGGCTGGCCAAGGGCCGCGGCCGCCGCTTCTATGCCGTCGGCGGCACGTGGCGGGCGCTCGCCAAGCTGCACATGGAGCAGACCGGCTATCCGCTGCGGGTGATGCACGGCTACGCCCTGCCGGCGCGGGACGCGATTGCCTTCTGCGAAGGCGTGCGCCGCGCCAAGAAGGTTTCGTCCCTCATCGGTGGCGACCGCATCGCCAAGCCGCGGCGCGAGGTGCTTCCGTATGGAGCGCTGGTCATGGAGCGGCTGCTGCGCGAGCTGGCGCCCTCCGAGGTCGTGTTCTCGGTTTTCGGAATCCGCGAAGGCCTCGTCTACGATCAGCTGACAGCCGAGGAGCGCGCCAAGGATCCGCTATTGTCGTTCTGCGAGGATTACGCTCGCCTGCGCTCGCGCTCCGTCGAGCATGCCCACGAGCTGGTCAGCTGGACGGACGCCCTGTTCGCCGATCCGGGACCCGGCGAGACGCCCGAGGAGCGCCGTCTCCGCCACGCCGCCTGCCTCATCTCGGACATCGGCTGGCGCGCGCACCCGGACTATCGCGGCGAGCAGAGCCTCAACGTCATCGCCCACGCGGCGCTGGGCGGCATCGACCATCCCGGGCGCATTTTTCTCGCGCTGTCGGTCTACTTCCGCCACACGGGCTCGTTCGAGGACGAGTTGTCCACGCGCTTGCGTGACGCCGTCGGAAAGCGCCTGCAGAAGCGGGCGCGCATCGTCGGTGCCGCCGTCAGGACGGCGCACATGCTGTCGATCGGCATGCCCGGCGTGATCCCGAGGACGCCACTGACCTATGAGGGGGGGCGGCTCGTGCTGACACTCCCGCGCGACCTCGCGGCCCTCGACGGCGAGCGGCTGCGACGGCGCTTCGACAGCCTCGCCGATCTGCTCGACCGCAAGGCGGAGGTTCGCGCCGCCTGATGCGGGCATGGTGCCGCAAACGGCGTGCGCATGCCACAATTGCTGCTACACTGGCCAGGAATCGACCAGGACGAAATCGACCAACACGCCACGGCCGCAGGCCGTGCATCGGGCAGATCCGGTGCGCGCGCGGCCGGTCTCGCTGAGCAAGGGTTCTGATCTATGGCCGACGATCCTTATGCCGTCCTCGGCGTCGCCCGGGGCGCATCCGAGGACGACATCCGGCGGGCCTTCCGAAAGCTCGCCAAGGAGAGCCATCCCGACCTGCATCCCGGCGATGCGGCGGCGGCCGATCGATTCAAGCGCATCAACGCCGCCAACGACATCCTCGGCGACGCCGAGAAGCGCCGCCAGTACGACCAGGGGCTGATCGACGCCGCGGGCGAGCCCGTGCGCGGCTTCGGCCGGGGCGGTGGCATGGGCGGCAATCCGTTCCAACGTGGCGCCGGCGGCCCGGGCGGCGCCAGCGGCTTCGGCGGCGGCGGCCGCTTCGAGGGCTTCGGCTTCGGCGACGTATTCGCCGATCTGTTCGCCGACGCGCGCCAGCCGCGCGGCCATGCCCGCGCCCAGCCCGGCCGCGGCCAGGATCTGCGCTATACGCTCGAGGTCGACTTCCTCGAAGCCGTCACCGGCGCCAAGAAGCGCGTCACGCTGCCCGAGGGCGGCACCCTCGATCTCGCCGTGCCGGAGGGGGTTACGGACCGCCAGGTGCTGCGGCTGCGGGGCAAGGGCGCGCCGGGCCACCAGGGTGCGCCCGCGGGAGACGCCCTGGTCGAGATCATCGTTCGCCCGCATCCCTACTTCCGGCGCCAGGGCGACGACATCCTCCTCGAGGTGCCGATCACCATCGACGAGGCGGTGCTCGGCGGCAAGATCGATGTGCCGACTCCGACCGGCCGCGTGGCCCTGTCGATCCCCAAGGGCACCAGCTCGGGCCGCGTGTTCCGCCTGAAGGGCAAAGGCGTCAAGACCAGCGCGCACACCTCCGGCGACCAGTTGGTCACCGTCCGCATCGTGCTGCCGGAGAAGATCGACGACGGCCTCGGGTACTTTCTGTCCGAGTGGCGCCAGAAGCACCGCTACGACCCCGGAAGGCCGTGAGCCGCGACTCCACGGTGAGCGAACGGGCAACGACCGCGGTCACTCGGGCTTGGCGACCTCGATCGTGACGACCTCGCCGTCCGAGAGCGTCAGCGCCAGCTCGCCGCGTTTGAGGCGCAGCGCGTCCTCTCCGAACAGCTGTCGCCGCCAGCCCCTGAGCGCGTGTACGTCGGGCTCCTTGCGGCTGGCGATGATCTCCAGGTCCTCGGCGTCGGCGATGAGCCTTGGCGCCACGCCATGGCGGGCGGCACAGGACTTGAGCAGCACTTTCAGGAGCTCGAGCGTGGCGCCGGCCTCCGGCGACAGCTGGTTGCCGTGGTTGAGCGACGGCACGCCGGACGGATCGCGGGCGAGCCCGGCCTTGACGGCGTCGACGATCTCGCGCGCCCGCGCCGACCGGGAGAAGCCGTCGCTGAGCGTCCTGAGCTCGGACAGCTGGTCGGTCGAGGTCGGCATCTGGTTGGCGATGTCGTAGAGCGCCTCGTCGCGCAGGATGCGTCCGCGCGGCACGTTCTGCGACTGCGCCAGCCGCTCGCGCCAGGCCGCCAGCTCCATCAGAACGGCAAGCGCCTTGCGGCTCTTGACCCTGAGCTTCAGCCGCCGCCAGGCGTCCTCGGGATGGGTCTCGTAGGTCTTGGGATCGGTGAGAATTCCCATCTCCTCCGCCAGCCACTCGGCGCGGCCGGTGCGGGCGAGATCGTCGCGCAGATGGCGGTAGATGTCGCGCAGGAAGGTGACGTCGCCGAGCGCGTAGACGAGCTGCTTCTGCGACAGCGGGCGCCGGCTCCAGTCGGTGAAGCGCGATGACTTGTCGACGTCCTTGCCGACGATCTTCTTCACCAGGTTCGAGTAGCTGACCGAGTCGCCGAAGCCGCACACCATGGCCGCGACCTGCGTGTCGAACACCGGATGCGGCACCGCCCCCGTCTCGGTGAACACGATCTCGATGTCCTGCCGCCCGGCGTGGAAGACCTTGAGCACGCGCTCGTTGGTCATCAGCTCGTAGAACGGCTTCAGGTCGAGACCCGGGCTCAAGGGATCGACGATCAGCTCGGTGTCGGCCGAAGCCAACTGAATGAGGCACAGCTTCGGCCAGAACGTCTGCTCGCGCATGAACTCGGTGTCCACCGCGACGAAGTCGGCGGACGCCAGCCTGCTGCAGGCCTTGGTCAGATCATCTGTCGTTGTAATCACGTGCATGGCAGCGGCCCGTATAGCGGATCGGTGTCAGCTTGTCGCGGTTGAACATCGGGCAATCGTGGGTTGCCGAGCCGCCGGGCGTGGGCTGACGTGTGTGTCCACAGAGATCGTTAAAGCTCATGCGCTACAGTACGTTGTCTTGGTATTGCCTGGGAGCGTGTTGTGCTGCGTTGGTTGCTGCGGGTCTCGTTGCTGGCTGTGATGTCACTGGTGGTAGTACCGGACCGCGCCGAGGCCGGCGTGCCGATACCCTGCACCGGAGAATCGCTGGTCAAGGTGCTCGATATTCCCGCCCTGGCCTCAGAGGAGGTCGACGCCCACGGACGCAAGACGGTGAGCCGCCGCGACCTCGGCTACAAGTTCTCGGGTTGCACAGGCGGCGAGTGGGTGGTCCACGTCGGCAGCGACAGCCGCTATATCCCGTTGTCCGATGGGCAGTTGCAACTCATGCTCCTCGCGGCCGGTTTGACCGAGCCGCCGCCGGTCCCGAGCTTCTGGTCCTCGCGCCAGAGCGTCCCTGTCTACATCTGGGGCTTTGCCGTCGGTCTCTTGGCCATCGGAGCCCTGTTCAAGGGGCGCGGCGAGCAGCAAGGCGCCGGCGATGCGGGAAGTGCCGCCGTGGACCGGTCGTCGTTGGATAGGGGCGACGCGGCGGACGGCGATGCGCGCTGGGCGGTCGTTGCCGCGCACATGCAGTCGGGTTCCGCGACCGCCGAGCCTCGAGCCCCCGCTGCCCCGGCCCGCACGACGGCCGCCCGCCCACCAGTCGCACCGTCGCGTGGCCTGGGCCAGACCGGGGGAGCCCCTGCCTTCGGCCGCCGCCGCTGAGCGTCCAGATCCTCAGAGGCAGTATCACCTCGGAAGATCGCCAGGAGGACTGGTCATGCGTCGTTGGCGGAGTGCGGCTCTGGCGCTGGTGTGGCTGTCGCTCTCGGCCGTCTCCACCGAGGCGTGCGTGGCTTGGCAACCGAGTTGCGCTTGCAGCGTGATCTTCATCGTCGGCAAGCTGCCTGGAACGGACTCACTGACGGTGGACAGCGGCAAGCGGCTGGTTGATGTCGAGAAGGGGAAGGGAGGCCTTGTCCTGCTTCACCGCCGGGGCTGCCCCGACGGAGAGTGGGCGGTCTGGCCCGTCGCAGGCGCCCGATTGGGGGAGTTGGTGCTCGAAGGAGGAGCGCTGAAGCGGGTGCTGGCCGCCGCCGATCTGAAAGTGCTGCCTTCTGAGCCCAGCGTGAGGATGATCGCCGACTTCTGGCTCCGCGATCACAAACTGCTCGTCGTCATTGCATTCCTCTGCAGCTGCGGCGCCCTCGCCTACCCGTTGCTGCGGCAGCGCGTGAACCGGAAAAACCGGCTCGCTTCCTTTCGCCCGGACGAGTAGTCGGCGGCTGATCTCGTGCGCCCTTCCCCCGCCGCTGAGCCAATCGGGGGCGGTCCGCCGACCTTGACAAAGCCGCCAGCCGGTGTGCTTCTCCCGCACTCGCGAAGAAGCAGACAGGGACAGGCGGACGAAGGCCATGGCGGACGGCAAGGGCAAGAAGACGAGCGCGGGCAAGGCGGAGACGGCCGCACCGGCCACGGCCAAGCTCCACCGCTATCGCTCGCATACCTGCGGCGCGCTTCGGGCTTCCGACATCGGCGCCACGGCGCGGCTCTCCGGCTGGGTCCACCGCGTCCGCGACCACGGCGGCGTGCTGTTCATCGACCTGCGCGATCATTACGGCATCACCCAGGTCGTGGCCGACCCCGACAGCCCGGCCTTCAAGATGGCCGAGACGGTGCGATCCGAGTGGGTGATCCGTGTCGACGGCAAGGTCCGCCAGAGGCCCGAGGGCACCACCAATGCCGACCTGCCGACCGGCGAGATCGAGCTGTTCGCGACCGAGATCGAGGTCCTGAGCCAGGCCAAGGAGCTGCCCGTCCCGGTGTTCGGCGAGCCCGACTACCCGGAAGACCTGCGCCTCACCTACCGCTTCCTCGATCTCCGCCGCGAGACGCTGCATGCCATCATCATGAAGCGGCTCGAGATCACGCGCGACATCCGCGCCCGCATGCACGACGCCGGCTTCTTCGAGTTCCCGACGCCGATCCTGACCGCGTCCTCGCCCGAGGGCGCGCGCGACTTCCTCGTGCCCTCGCGCATCCACCCCGGCAAGTTCTACGCGCTGCCGCAGGCGCCGCAGCAGTATAAGCAGCTGCTCATGGTCTCGGGCTTCGACCGCTACTTCCAGATCGCGCCCTGCTTCCGCGACGAGGACCCGCGCGCCGACCGCCTGCCGGGCGAGTTCTACCAGCTCGACGTCGAGATGAGCTTCGTCGAGCAGGAGGACATCTTCGCCACCATGGAGCCGATCCTCACCGGCGTGTTCGAGAGGTTTGCGGACGGCAAGCCGGTCACCAAGGGCTGGCCGCGCATACCCTACGACGTGGCGATCGCCAAGTACGGCTCCGACAAGCCGGACCTGCGCAATCCAATCGAGATGCAGGACGTCTCCGAGCACTTCCGCGGCTCGGGCTTCAAGGTCTTCGCCTCCATCCTCGAGAAGGACCCCAAGGCGCGCGTCTGGGCCATCCCGGCGCCGACCGGTGGGTCACGCGCCTTCTGCGACCGCATGAACTCCTGGGCGCAGGGTGAGGGCCAGCCGGGCCTCGGCTACATCATGTGGCGCGCCGAGGAGGGCGAGGCGGGAGCCGGCCCCATCGCCAAGAACATCGGCGCCGAGCGTGGCGCGGCGATCTTCAAGCAGCTGGGCCTCAAGATCGGCGACGCGGCGTTCTTCACCGCCGGCAATCCGGACAGGTTCTACAAGTTCGCGGGGTCCGCGCGCGATCGCGTCGGCGCCGAGCTGAAGCTTGTGAAAGAGGACCAGTTCGCGCTCGCCTGGATCGTCGACTTCCCGTTCTACGAGTGGAACGAGGACGACAAGAAGGTCGACTTCTCGCACAACCCGTTCTCGATGCCGAAGGGCGGCCGCGAGGCTCTGGAAGCCGCGCAGACGGCCGGCACCGACGCCATTCTGGCGCTCAAGGCCAACCAGTACGACATCGTCTGCAACGGCTACGAGATCGCGAGCGGATCGGTGCGCAACCACCTGCCCGAGACCATGGTCAAGGCGTTCGAGATCACCGGGCTCGGCCGCGAGGAGGTCGAGGCTCGCTTCGGCGGCCTCTACCGCGCCTTCCAGTATGGCGCCCCGCCGCATGGCGGCTGTGCCGCCGGCATTGAGCGCATCGTCATGCTGCTGACGGGCTCCAAGGCCGTGCGCGACGTCGCCCTGTTCCCGATGAACCAGCAGGCCGCCGACCTGCTCATGGGCGCCCCGAGCGAGGCCGCCCCGAAGCAGCTCCGCGAGCTCTCGATCCGCGTGGTGAAGGACGAGAAGAAGGCGTGAGCCGCCGTGCCCGAGATCATCATGGTGGCCGGGCCGAACGGAGCGGATCTACAAGCCGATCGTTGACGATTGGTCGGTATGGGATAGCCTGGAAGGTGACTTCCGGATCGTGAAAACGTCGGAAAGCCTCTTATGACAACGAAGAAATCGGTCGATCTCGCGAAGGTGGAAGAGGCCCTGAAGCGTGCGGCGCGCGCGGCATTGTCGGGGTCGCGCGAGGCGAGAGCCGGTCATTTCGAGTGGCGACCACGCGGCGCAGCCTCTGGGGTCGAGAGAGCAAAGCCCGATCCGAAGGATAAGCGCACCGCATGAGGCCGCCCATCAGACCAGCATCGCCTCCGGCCCCGTCTTCGGCGGGCCGAGGCGGACGAGCTGGTCGAACTCGGCGTCGGTGAAGACGCGCGAGCGGGTGAGAAAGCGGACACCTTCCGGCGCCTCGAGCGAGAACCCGGCGCCGCGCCCGGGCACCACGTCGATGATGAGATGGGTGTGCGCCCAGTACTCGAACTGCGGCCCGGAGATGTAGAACGGCGTGCCCTCGATGGCGCCGAGGTAGACGTCGTACTGGCCGATGCGGAACTCGCCTCTCGGGTAGCACATTGGCGCCGAGCCGTCGCAGCAGCCGCCCGACTGGTGGAACAGCAGGTCGCCGTGCATGCCCTTGAGCTTGCGCACCACCTCGGTTGCGGCGGGCGTGATCGAGACGCGGTCGACGGACATGAGGGGATCTCGCGACGTGGTGAGTGGTTTGCCCTTCCGTCTCCCCATGCCCTGCACTTGCATGGGGAGAGGGTCAGGGTGAGGGGCGGCTTCGAGCGCTACGGACCATGGCCGCCCCTCACCCCGACCCTCTCCCCGCGGGGCGGGGAGAGGGAGGAGCGATCAGAAGAAGCCGAGCGCCTTCGGGCTGTAGCTGACCAGCAGGTTCTTGGTCTGCTGGTAGTGGTCGAGCATCATCTTGTGCGTCTCGCGGCCGATGCCCGACTGCTTGTAGCCACCGAACGCGGCGTGAGCCGGGTAGAGGTGGTAGCAGTTGGTCCACACGCGGCCGGCCTTGATGCCGCGGCCCATGCGGTAGGCGACCGAGCCGTCGCGGCTCCACACGCCGGCGCCGAGGCCGTAGAGCGTGTCGTTGGCGATGGCGAGCGCGTCGGCCTCGTCCTTGAACTTCGCCACCGAGAGCACGGGGCCGAAGATCTCCTCCTGGAAGATGCGCATCTTGTTGTGGCCGGCGAACACCGTCGGCGTCACGTAGCAGCCCTTGGCGAGCTCCGGCCCGAGGTCGGGACGGGTGCCGCCGGTGAGCAGCTGCGCGCCCTCCTTCTTGCCGATGTCGATGTAGGAGAGGATCTTCTCCTGCTGGTCGGTCGAGGCCTGGGCGCCGATCATGGTCGCCGGATCGAGCGGGTTGCCCTGGCGGATCTTCTGCACGCGGGCGACGGCCTTCTCGATGAAGCGGTCGTAGATCGCTTCGTGCACGAGCGCGCGGCTCGGGCAGGTGCACACCTCGCCCTGGTTGAGCGCGAACAGCGCGAAGCCCTCGAGCGCCTTGTCGAGGAAGTCGTCGTCGGCCGCCATCACGTCGGCGAAGAAGATGTTCGGGCTCTTGCCGCCGAGCTCCAGCGTGACCGGGATCAGGTTCTCGGAGGCGTACTGCATGATCAGGCGGCCGGTGGTCGTCTCGCCGGTGAAGGCGATCTTGGCGATGCGGCGGTTCTGGGCCAGCGGCTTGCCGGCCTCGATGCCGAAGCCGTTGACGACGTTGAGCACGCCCGGCGGCAGGAGGTCGTGGATGAGGTCCATGAGCACCATGATGCTCATCGGCGTCTGCTCGGCCGGCTTCAGCACGATGCAGTTGCCGGCGGCGAGCGCCGGGGCGAGCTTCCAGCACGCCATCAGGATCGGGAAGTTCCACGGGATGATCTGGCCGACGACGCCGAGCGGCTCGTGGAAGTGGTAGGCGACCGTGGTCTCGTCGATCTCGGAGAGCGAGCCCTCCTGGGCGCGCACGCAGCCGGCGAAGTAGCGGAAGTGGTCGATGGCGAGCGGAATGTCGGCGGCCATCGTCTCGCGGATCGGCTTGCCGTTGTCGATCGTCTCGACGGCGGCGATCTCGGCGAGGAACGCCTCCATGCGGTCGGCGATCTTCAGCAGCACGGCGGCGCGCTCGGCCGGCGACTTGCGCGCCCAGGCGTCCTTGGCGGCGTGGGCGGCGTCGAGCGCCAGCTCGATGTCCTCGGCCGTCGAGCGGGCGATCTCGCACACGACAGAGCCGTCGATCGGCGTCGAGTTCTGGAAGTACTGGCCTTTGACCGGCGGCTGCCAGGCGTTGTTGATGAAGTTCTCGTAGCGGGTGCGGATGTGGATCTTCTTGCCGACTCGCTCGAGAGCCTGGGCCGGCGTCTCCTGGACCGTGAGCTGCATGGTTTCCTCCTCTGGGGTGGCCCCCCTGGCCGGGGGCGCCGATTGGGTGCGAAACTATGTACTTGCACCCATGGAGCTGGGTACTGGAAAAAGGTGCAATAAAAGGACGGAATTTGCGCATCGTCGGCGGGGCCCGGAGCCAGGGCGGTCTGCGCCGGATCTCGTAACACTATGCTGGCGCTCGGAAATGACACGTGACGGATGTCAGCCCCGCATACGATTGGCGTCCGGGCCCAGCAGCGCCTATATCGCAAAAGGTTCTCGTCCGAGAATCGCCGGGCCAACCAGCCGAACGGATCGAATGTCCCGCAAGGTCGCGAGCGCCGAGGTCGAACGGCTGGTCCAGCTCCTGGCCCGGCTGCCGGGTCTTGGGCCTCGATCGGCGCGCAAGGCCGTGCTTTCGCTGCTGAAGCGGCGCGAGGACCTGCTCGTTCCATTGGCCGGCGCGCTGGCCGACGCGGCGGCGCGCATTGTCACCTGCCCGAGCTGCGGCGCCGTCGACACGGTCTCGCCTTGTACCATTTGCCAGGATCCCCGCCGCGATGCCTCTCTGATCGTCGTCGTCGAGGAGGTGGCCGATCTCTGGGCACTCGAGCGGGCGGGCGCCGTCAACGGGCTCTATCATGTGCTGGGCGGCCACCTGTCGCCACTGGACGGCATCGGGCCGGACCGGCTCAACATCCCGCGCCTGATCGATCGCGTGGCTTCGGGCGGCGTGAAGGAGGTGCTCCTCGCCCTCAACGCGACCGTGGAAGGCCAGTCGACGGCGCACTACCTGATGGATCAGCTCGCGGCCTCGGGGGTCGCGGTGTCGCGCATCGCACAGGGCGTTCCCATCGGCGGCGAGCTCGACTACCTCGACGAGGGCACGCTGTCGGCCGCCATCAAGGCGCGGCGGCGGGTGTAGGCGTCATGCGGGTCGCGGCCCGCCCGAGGAGAGATGGATCAGCCGACCACCGTTCGCACCCGGCGCCCGCCGCCGCCGCCGAGGTTCGTGACCGGGCCACTGCTCGGCCACATCCTCGTCATGACCGGGGCCGGCGCCGTCGGGCTGATGGCGATCTTCCTCGGCGACCTCGTCAACATGGTCTTCCTCGGCCTCCTGAAGGACGAGGCGGTGCTGGCGGCGGTCGGCTACGCCAGCTCGATCCTGTTCCTCAACACCTCCATCGGCCTGGGCCTGTCGATCGCGGCGACCTCGCTCGTCTCGCCCGCGCTGGGCGCCGGTCTGCGGCAGCGCGCCCGCCGGCTCTCCGTCAACGCGCACCTGCTCACCTTCATCGCCTCGGCCGTGCTCGCGGCCGTCGTGCTGGCGCTGACACCGGCGCTGCTGCATCTGCTCGGGGCCACGGGGCGCACGTTCGACCTCGCCGCCCGCTATCTCACCATCCTGATCCCGACGACGCCGCTGTTGGCCACCGGCATCACGTCGATGGCCGTGCTGCGCTCGGTCGGCGACGCGCGCCGCTCGATGCTGGTGACGCTCGGCGGCGCGGTCATCAACACGGCCCTCGACCCGGTCTTCATCTTCGCGCTGGGAATGGGTCTCGACGGCGCCGCGGTGGCGACCGCGCTCTCCCGCATCGCCATCCTGGTCATCGGCATCAATGGCGTCTGGCGCGTGCACGACCTCATGGGACGGCCGCGCTGGCGCACGCTGGTCCGCGACGCGCCGACGCTCGGGCGCATCGCCGTGCCGGCCATTCTCACCAACATCGCCACTCCGGCGGCCAACGCCTACGTCACGGCGGCCATCGCACCGTTCGGCGACGGCGCCATGGCGGGCTGGGCCATCATCGGCCGCGTCATCCCGGTCGCGTTCGGCGCCACCTATGCTTTGTCTGGCAGCATCGGGCCGGTGATCGGCCAGAACTACGGCGCCCGCAATTTCGACCGCATGCACGAGACGCTGACCAAGGCGCTGTGGGTGATGATGGGCTTCACGGCCGTCGCGTGGCTCGCGCTCGCCCTGCTCGCGGGGCCGATCGTGACGCTGTTCCACGCCGAGGGCGAGGCGGCGGCGCTGATCCTGCTGTTCTGCCGCTGGCTGGCGCCGCTGTTCGTGTTCCTCGGGGCGAGCTTCCTCGCCAACGCGGCCTTCAATACCTTGGGTCGCCCGCACGTCTCGACCGCGCTCAACTGGGGCCGCGCGACCATCGGCACGGTCCCGTTCGTGATGGCGGGCGGCTCGCTTGGCGGGGCCCCGGGCGCGCTCGCGGGCAACATGATCGGGGCCGCGCCGTTCGGGATCGTGGCGGTGTGGCTGTGCTACCGCCTGGTGGCGCGGCTCGCGGCCGATCACGAGGCGCGCGAGCGCGAAAGGGACACCGGCGACTAGCCGATACGGATGCGCGTCGGCCCCAGCCACACCTCTTTTCGAGGTGAGCGATCCCGACCTGGCCGGCGGCGGATTGAGGACACTCGGAGGAAAGTCCTCAACAAGCATGTCGGCGCCCGCCTTGCCGGCTCGCGCCGAAGCACCTTATAGGCTGAGGGATGCAAGGTGCCTGCAACCCGGGCGCGGAACGAGGATCGGATGACGGAGAGGGGCATTCCGGCCGGAGGCGTGCGGCGCGTCGCGATCGCCGGACCGGATGCGCGCTCGCTCGTCCGCATGCGCGGCGCCCTCATAAGCGGTCTCATTGCGCGCCGCCACCGCGTGCTGGCCATCGTCCCCGAGTTGTCCAGGTCCGATACGGCTGAGCTGACCGCTCTCGGAGCCGAGACGGCCCCCTGGACCTGGAAACAGTCCAATCTCGGCTTCCTCGACCAGCGGTCACGGATCTCCTCGGCGCGTGCGCTGCTCGCCGGATGGGCTCCCCACGCGCTGCTCGCCTACGGTCCGGGCGTCATCGAGCCGATGCTCACCGCCGGCGCCGGTGCCCGGGTCGGCCGCGTGGTGGGTCTCGTCAACGGCCTCGACAGGCATGGCGGCGGGGAGAAGGATTGGCGTGGCTTGCGCAAAGCCTTCGCGAAGGCGCACGCCGCCGTCGCCCACAATCATGACGACCGCGACCGCATGGTCGAGAGCATCCTGCCGCGCGGCATGCCGGTGACGGTCGTGCCGGGCGCCGGTGTCGATCTGCAGGCCTTCGCGGCCCGGCCGCTCCCCACGATCGCCGATGGCGTCGTCGTCTCATGCCTCGCGCCGCTCGACCGCGAGCGCGGCGTGCGCGAGTACTGCGAGGCGGCCATCGAGGTGAAGCGCAAGGCGCCCGCCGCCCGCTTTCTTCTCGCCGGGCCGCCCGTGCCGGGCGGGTTCCCCGAGAAGGATCTGGCCCGCTGTGGCGCCGCCGTCGAGTATCTCGGGCCGGTCGCAGACGTCCGCGACGTCCTGGCGGCGGCGCACGTGGTTGTCTACCCCTCCTACGGCGAGGGCATGCCGCGCGCCGTTCTGGAGGCCATGGCCATGGGCCGCGCCGTGATCACCACCGATACGGCCGGCTGCCGCGAGACCGTCGACGATCGCGTCTCCGGCTGCCTCGTGCCCGCCCGCGACGCGGCGGCGCTGGCCGATACCATCGAGGGCCTGCTCAAGCGGCCCGACCTGCTGGTCGCCATGGCCCGCGCGGCGCGTGCCAAGGCCGAGCGGCGCTTCGACGAGCAGGGCGTTGTGCGTGCTCTGCTGCCGGTGCTCGGCATCGCCTGAGCGGGTCACATCCGGCAATTAAGCATGGCCGACGATCTTTCGCCGCCGCGCTGTCCTCGTGCTTAAGATCAGGTAAACGCCTGACTTCTCCGAGGAGTGACCGATGTCGCGTGCCCTTCCGATCGCCGTCGCCGCCTTTCTCTGCGCCGCCGCCCCGGCCATGGCCCAGACCCTGACCCGCATCGAGACCAAGCCGTTCTACGGCGCCGTCGTCACCATCGAGGAAGGGGTGCGCGTCTTCCGCCCACTGCCGCCGACCGGCAACATGATCATCAACCCCGACGGCCGCACGCCGCTCAACATCTCCATCAACGAGGTGCGCGAGGTGCCCGCCGGCGGCGCCGGATATCCGGTGACGGGCGGCTACGACAACGGTGGTGGCGCTTCGGGCCTCTACCTCAACCCCTGGGCGCGCTTCGGTAAGCATGGCCACCATGGCCGCTTTGGCCACGCCGGCAAGGGCAAGCGCTACGTCACCCACGTTGGTGCCCGGCGGGTCGCCGGTCCGGGCCATAAGGGCGGTGGTGGCGGCAAGGGCGGTGGCGGCCACTGACCGGGGCCCTACCCGACCCGCGCTCGAGCAACCGGGCGCGCGTGCTCAGGCGTCCTGTCTTCGAGCGGGGTTTCACGGCGGACCACTTCACACATCGCCGAAAGCGCTCTAGGCAGTCGTCGCGCCGGACGGGCGGCGCGCCGATCCGGAACCTCGCCGAGCCATGCCGCGCTATCGCATCACCATCGAGTACGACGGCTCGCCGTTCGTCGGCTGGCAGGCGCAGGCGTCGGGTGCGTCGGTCCAGGACGCTCTCGAGCGGGCCTTGCAGGGCTTTACGCGCGAGACGGTACGCGTCAAGGGGGCCGGCCGCACTGACGCGGGCGTGCACGCGCGCGGGCAGGTGGCGCACTTCGATCTCGAGCGTGATTGGGAGCCCTTCCGCATTCGCGAGGCGATGAACTTCCACCTGAAGCCGGCACCCATCGCGGTCCTCGACTGCGAGGTGGCGGCGCCGGACTTCGACGCCCGCCACAGCGCGCGTGGACGCCGCTATCTCTACCGCCTGCTGGCGCGGCGGGCGCCGCCGGCTCTGGATCTCAACCGCGTCTGGTGGTGGCCGCGGCGGCTCGATGCCGATGCCATGCGGTCGGCGGCGGCGTATCTCGTAGGGCGGCACGATTTCACGACCTTCCGGTCCGCCCACTGCCAGTCGCAGAGCGCGGTGAAGACGCTCGACCGGCTCGACGTCGCCGTCGTCGGCGAGGAGATCCACGTCACCGCGGCGGCGCGGTCTTTCCTGCACAACCAGGTCCGCTCGATGGTCGGCAGCCTGAAGCTCGTCGGCGAGGGGAAATGGCGGCCCGAGACGATGGCCGCGGCGCTGGCAGCCCGCGACCGCGCCCGCTGCGGACCCGTCGCGCCTCCCGGAGGTCTCTACCTCATGAGCGTCGATTATTGAGGAATGCGAGCCACATACTGCGGCCAATCGACTGAGATTGACTTCAGTCAATTGACCATTTCCACGCCCATCGGTGATCCTAAGTATTGATGCGGTCCACTGAGGTAATGGAACGGTAGAATGATCATACGGCCTTCACTGGACCTGCCGGCCGTCGTGCGAAAATCGCTCGAGGCATACTGCGCCGGCGACCCCGTCACGTTGAGCCAGGGCTTCGACCAGAGGGCGCAGTGCCTGGTGCAGTTCGATCCCAAGCTGGGCCAGCGGATCGGCCTCAAGCAGCCGTCCGAGCCCGTGCTGGCCGACGGTGCGCTCGGGATTATGGACTTCTATGCCAGCGAGTTCGCAGCGTTCGAGGTCACGTATCTCGAGGTGCAGTCCGCCATGCGGGCAGGACGTGACGTGGCCGCCGTCTGCGAATGGGGCGTGAGATTGCGCGGCTCGGGACTGATGGTCGCCGGGCGCTGCCACAACATCTGGACCCTCGACAGCCAGGGCAGGAAGATCATCGAGGGCCGCTCGGTGTGCAAGATCATCACGCCGGAGTGGGACAAGCCGATCAATTGATCGGGCGGAGGCGCGGCCGGGTCACCGCCCCTCCCGCCACCAGGCCGCGGCGAGCAGGGCGAGGAGGGCGGCGAGCGCCAGCAGGCCGGTGAACATCGGCGTCAGCTTGACGCCGCGCGTCACGAACGCCTCGCGGTCCTTGAGACCCATCCAGCCAGCGCCGGCCAGCACCTTGGCGCCCGACATCATGGAGATGCGCGGCAGCTCGACGGACGCCGCGTTGCCGCCTGAGAGGAGGCTCGTCGCGCGCGTCCAGAACACGCCGCCGCCTGTCGCGTCCGCGATCGGCTGCAGCTTCGATTGCGTGGCCGTGACCTCGCTCATCTCGCGCGCGTCGACGACGCCGGCATGGGCGACGGCCGTCAGCTGGCCCGTCGGCGCGTTGGTCTGGGCCTTGTAGAGGCCGGGCGTCTTGACGTCGACGGTGGCGCGCCAGAGACCCGGGCCGGCGGTATCGAGTGTGACCTCCGAGGTCTCACCACCCGGCGCCGACAGCGTCACCGGCGGCACCGTGGCCTCGAGCGAGTGCCGCTCGAGCGTCAGCTTGTAGCCCTTGGCGGAGGCGACGAGGCGCTCCTCCTCGAGCTCCGGCTCCTTCATCAGCCAGTGCGAGAGGCGGCGCAGGAGGTCGGTGTGCGGGCCGCCGCCGTCGTAGCCGCGCGCCCACAGCCACGCCTCGTCCGAGGTCAGCAGCGCGACGCGTCCCTTGCCCTTGCGGTCGAGCACCAGCAGCGGCTGGCTCTCGGCGCCCGACAGGATGGTGCGGCCGCGGTCGGGGCGCACCTCGACCTGGCGGAACCAGCGGCCCCACGTGGGCGTGCCGTTCGGCTGCCCGGCGCCGGGGAGCCCCTGCGTGACGGGATGCTTCAGGCCGTCGGCCGTGATCTTGGCCTTGAACGGCTCCTCGAGAACGCGCCCGGTCGGCACCGCCGGCAGCACCGGGGCGAGCGGCGTGCGGTAGATCGACAGGTTGCCGGCGTAGTCGTCGCCGGCGGCGATCAGCAGCGCGCCGCCGTGGTTCTCCACGTAGCGCGAGATGTTGTCGTAGTAGAGCATCTGCAGGATGCCGCGATGCTGGTAGCGGTCGAAGATGATCAGGTCGAAATCCTTGATCTTCTCCGAGAACAGCTCGCGCGTCGGGAACGCGATCAGCGACAGCTGGTTGATCGGCGTGCCGTCCTGCTTTTCCGGCGGACGCAGGATGGTGAAGTGGACGAGGTCCACAGCCGCGTCGGACTTCAGCAGGTTGCGCCACGTCCGCTCGCCGGCGTGCGGCTCGCCCGAGACGAGCAGCACGCGCAGGTTCTCGCGCACGCCCTCGGCAGACACCACGGCGCGGTTGTTGGCGGCGGTGAGCTCGCCCGGCGCCGTCTCCAGTTCCACCTCGATGATGTTCTGTCCCGCGTGCGGGAACGGCATCGGCAGCTTGACCACCTCGTCGACGGTGGCGCGGCGCGTTTCGTCGGGCTTGCCCTCGCGGCGGATCTTGAGATTGACGGCGGCGGGCGCGCGGCCCTTCTTTCCCGTCTCGCGCACGGCAATCTCGATCTCGCGCGTCTGGCCGACGATGCCGTAGCGCGGCGCCTTGAGGATCTCGACGCGGCGGTCGAACTCGTCCGGCTCGCCGGTCAGCAGGGCATGCACGGGCGCATCGAAGCCGAGGCCGTCGGCGCTCTTCGGCACGTCGTGGACCTGGCCGTCGGTGATCATGATGACGCCGGCAAGGCGGTCGGGCGGCGTGTTGGCGAGCGCCTTGTTGAGCTCGGCGAACAGATTGGTGCCGGGCGCGGTGCCCTCGGACGGGCGCGCGGCCTCGACCCAGCGCACCTCGAGGTTCCGGATGGCGCCGAGCTTGGCCTCGAGGTCGGCCCGGATGGCGGCGGCCTGCTCCGGGCGCTTCTCCAGCGTCTGGCTGGTCGACTGGTCGGCGATTACGATGGCGACGTTGGCGAGGCTCTCGCGCTCCTCCTCGCGCAGCGTCGGATTGGCGAGGGCGAGCAGCAGCGCGGCCAGCGACAGCGCGCGGATGACGGCGCCGCGCGAGCGCCGCAGCAGGAGGAGACCCACCAGCAGCGCGGCGAGCGCGGCCCCCGCCCAGAGCAGCGGAGCCGGCAGCAGCGGCGCGAAATCGATCGTCCAGCTCATGCGGTGGCTCCAGACTGGCAGGAGCATGGGTGCAGGCTGGATGGCCCCAGTGCTCGTTCTTTACTTGAATTCCGCGAGCGCGATATCCTGCCGTCGCGGGGATCCCAAACGGATGCTGCGATGACGGACTCAGTCGAGATCGACAACGAGACGGAGCGACTGCTCGATGAGCTAGCGCGCGCGAGCGGAAAGACGCGCGATGCCGTTCTGAAGGAAGCCGTCCGGACGAGTGCGCGGGCGGCCAGAGCGGCGAGCCGGGCCCAGGATGCTGGGGACCTGGCCGCGCGCCGGCGGCGCATCATGGAGGCGGTCGAGCGAGTCGCGGCATTGCCGATCCTTGACGATCGCTCCGGCGACGAGATTATCGGATACGACGAGCGCGGCCTGCCGAGATGATCGTCGTCGACACCTCGGCATTGATGGCCATCATCGGCAAAGAGCCCGAGTGTGACCAATTCACCGATCTTCTCCTTGCCGACCCCGTGGTGCTGATTTCCGCGGTCAATTACTACGAGGCGAAAATCGTCGTTTCCAACCGTCTTGGCCCGCTGGCCCTCGACGAGCTCGATGTGATCATCTCGAATGCAGGCTGCGAGGTCATGGCGTTCGACCTCGGCCAAGCTGCCGCTGCCCACGCCGCCTATCTTGCATACGGCAAAGGCCGCCACCCGGCAGGCCTCAACTTCGCCGATTGCGCAGCGTTCGCGCTGGCCGCGGCATTCGACGCGCCGCTGTTTTGCAAGGGCGAGGACTTCGCCAGAACGACGATCAAGCTTGCTGCGGGGACGCCACGCTAGATCGAGCCTTTCCATTCTACTGCCCCAGCCGCTCGAGCAGCGCGGGCACGTGCACCTGGTCGGCTTTGTAGTTGCCGGTCAGCGCGTGCATGACGATGTTGACGCCGGTGCGGAAGGCCATCTCGCGCTGGGCTTCGCCGCCGGGCACTGTCGGGTAGAGCGGCCGGCCGCGCTCGTCCAAGGCCCAGGCAGCGGCGAGGTCGTTCGAGGTGACGATGATCGAGGTGACGCCGTCGGCGTGCTGCGCCTTGCGCTCCTTGCCGCCTCCCGTCACCGCAGGGTTGCTGTCGGCCTCGACCCAGGTCTGGCCGCCGTCCCAGCGGCCGGGGAACGAGCGCAGCAGGTAGAACGACTTGGTCAGCACATGGCCCTCGGGCACGGGCTCGAGGCGCGGGATGTCGAGGCGGCCGAGCAGGCGCTGCAGCGGGGTGCCTTTCCCTTGCAGCGACATGCCGGTCGGCACGCCGGAGCCATAGTCGCGCGTATCGAAGACGATCATGCCGCCCTGCTTCATGTAGGCGTCGATCTTGGCCAGCGTCGGATCCGGCAGCGCGCGGGCTGAAGCCACCACGGGCCAGTAGAGCACGGGGAAGAAGGCGATCTCGTCCTTGACGATGTCGATGCCCATCGGCTCACCCGGCTCGACCGAGGTCTTGGTGGCCAGCACACGGGAGAGGCCGGCGAGCCCGACACGGCTCGTCTCGTCGACCTCGGGCTCGCCCGTGGTGACGTAGGCGAGCGTGACCTTGCTCGTCGCCTTGATCGCCGTCTGGATGTCGGCGGCCGAGGGCGCGGCCGGGGCCGCCGCGGGAGCCTGCGCATGAGCAGGATGGCTGAAAGCGAAAGCGGCTCCGACGGCAGCGGCGAGGATGAGAACGGAGGCGGTGGCGCGGGGGCGGGGCATCAGCTTCCCGAGCGCGAAGCCACCCGCCTGCAGCGCCATGACCGCAAGAATGTCGGCGAACAGCAGCGAGATGGCGATGGCGAGCAGCGAAGGCTTCAGCACGGTCGCTGCCTGGTTGTCGGTGCCGCGCCGCTCGACGCCGGCCGGCATGGCGGGCAGCGGGCTGAGCTCCGTCTTCGGCCCGACGATGTTGAGCGCCCGCGGCTTCGAGGCGGCGCCGTAGTAGCCGGGCGGATGATCGAGCGACGGCACCAGCTTGGCCAGCTCCGAGGCCTGCACCGCCTGCGCGGTCGGTGGCGGGGATTTGAGAACGCCGAAGCCGTCGAGCACCTGCGCCGGGGGCAGAGTGGCGGCGGCTTCCGCGGCGGGATCGGCGCCGGCATCGGCGACGCTGGCTTCCGCACCGATGCCGCCGGCACGCCCGAGCGTCGTGATCCGGCGTAGCATCTCGACGAACAGCCCGGACAGCGGCAGGTTCGACCACTCGGCGTTGGCGGTGGCGTGGAACAGGATGATCTCGCCCTCGCCGCGCTTGAGCGACGTGACGAGCGGCGTGCCGTCCTTGAGGCGAGCCCACACCTTGACCTCGGGGCCGAGGCGGGCGGGGTCGGCGAGAACCTGCCGCGTCACGGTCACCTCAGCCGGCACTTCGAGGCCCGCGAACAGGCTCGAGAGCTCGAACGCCGCGAGCGGCTGCGGCGTCGACCACGACAGCGCGCCGCCGAGCGTGCGGCCGCCGAGCCGGAGAGGAACCGGAAGCAGGTCGTCGCCGCCCTTCTCGAGCCGCGGGCCGGCGAAGCGGACGAGGACGCCGCCCTTCTCCACCCACGACGCGACCTCGTTGTGCAGCTCGCCGGTGAGCGTGCCGATGTCGGCCAGCACCATCACCGACGCATTCTGTTTGAGGATCGAATTGATTCCGGTGGCGAGGTTGGCGTCCTTGGCCGTCATCAGGTCGGCGAACGGAGCCAGCGCCTTCTGGACGTAGTAGAGCGGCGCCAGCAGAGGCTGCGCCAGCTCCTGTCCCTCGCCGGAGACAAGGCCGACGCGATGCCATTGCGAGCGCGCGTCGAGCAGGTTGACGGCGCCGGCCGAGTGCTCGGAGGCGATCTCGATGCGCGTCACCTGGTTGCGCAATTCGAGCGGCAGCTCGAATGTGGTGGTTGCGGTGCGGTCGCCGGGCTTGAAGGCGAAGCGCGCCTCGCCGAGGCGCTGCCCGCGCGCCGAGAAGGCGTGCACGATGCCCTGCCGCGCCATCCCGCCGCTGCGCAGAACGGCGGCCTCGAGCTTGCCGTCGCGGCCGATGGAGCCGAGGAGCCCGAGCGGCTCTTTGCCCTGCGCCTCGTCGACGATGGCGAACGTGCCGCCCGCGGCGAGCTTCTGCAGGCGCTCGGCGAAGGCCCGCGCCTCGCCCTTGTGATCGAGGTTGTCCGCGAGCCAGACGACGCTGGCGTCGCGGACGCTGGCAGCCGGCAGCGCCGTCTCGAGCGCCGAGGCGGTGGCGGGGAGATCGGGCGCGAACGGCTGCGGGCCGAGCGCGGCGAACGCCGAGCGCGCGTCGGCGGGCGCTCCGATTTTGACGTTGCGCGTCTTGGCGGAGCTGGCGGTAGCGACGACGACCACCGGCCGGCTCTGCGATTCGGCTTCCGTGATCAGGCGGTCGGCCATGGCGGCGCGCTCATTCCAGTGCGGCGCCGACGACCAGCCGTTGTCGACGACCAGCACGACCGGGCCCGAGCCCTTGAGCGCGGTCTCGGCCTTCGGGTTCAGCACGGGCTCGGCGAGCGCCAGGATGACCAAGGCGGCCGCGGCAAGGCGGATCAGCGTCAGCCACCAGGGCGTCTTGGCGGGCGTCTTCTCGCGGTTCTCGATGCCGACCAGGATGCGCGTCGCCGGGAAACGGACGAGACGCGGGCGCGGCGGAACTGTGCGCAGCAGCCAATAGATCAGCGGCAGCGAAGCCAGCGCGGCCAGTGCCAGCGGATTGAGGAAGGCGAGGGCGCCGAGGCTCATGATCGGCCTCCGGCTTTGGCCGCGCCCAGATTTCTGGCGCCGGGGCTCCCGCCGCCGCCGTGCCAGCGGTAGCCGCCGCCGGCCCCGCCGTGCATGCGCATCAGCAGGGTGAGCAGCAGCTCCGAGGCCGGCCGGTCGGTGTGATGGACCATGAACGTCCAGCCAATGCGCGAGGTGATCTCCTGCAACGCGGCGCGATGCGCGGCGAGGCGGCGCTGGTACTCGGGGCGCAGCGTCTCGGTGCGGTCGGCGATCCAGCGGTCGTCACCCTCGAGACCCAGGAACTCGGTGCGCCCCTCGTAGGGCAGCGTCTCCTCGGCGGGGTCGAGTATCTGCACGAGGTGGCCCGACACGCCGGCCGCCGCAATCTCGTCGATGCGGTCGCGAAGGGCCTCGATGGGGTCGAGGAAGTCGCCGAACAGCAGCGCGCCGGAGAACCGCGACAGGCGCGCCTTGGGCGGCAGGCTGCTGGCGAGTTGCGCGGTGCCGGCGTTGGCCGCGATGGTCTCCGCCATGCGCGATGTGGCCTTGCGGCTGGCTGTGGGTGGCGTCAGGCCCAGCAGCGCCACACGCTCGCCGCCGCGCACCAGCAGCTCGGCCATGGCGAGCGTCAGCACGAGCGCCCGGTCGCGCTTGCTGACCGGGCACAGGTGCGAGTTGAAATCCATCGAGGCGGAGAGGTCCGGCCACAGCCACACGGTATGCGCCGCCTCCCACTCGCGCTCGCGCACGTAGAGGTGGTCGGAGCTCGCCGAGCGGCGCCAGTCGATGAGCTGCGCGCTGTCGCTCGTCTGCAGCTGGCGGAACTGCCAGAACGTCTCGCCGGGGCCGGCGCGGCGCCGCCCGTGGATGCCGTGCGCCACGGTGGCCGCGATGCGCTGGGCGTCGAGCAGCAGTTCGGGCAACCGGTCGGCGACCTCGTGCGCCTCGCGCTCGAGGCCGAGCAGGCGCCCGACGGCTTCCTTGTGCGTCACGCGGGAGGGCGCGAGGCCCATTGAGTTCACTCCACCCTCGAGGCGAGGCGGGCGATGATGCCGGCGATGTCCTGGCCCTCGGCGCGGGCGGCGAACGACAGCGCCATGCGGTGCTTGAGCACCGGCTCGGCGAGCGCCAGCACGTCGTCGACGGAGGGCGCGAGGCGGCCCTCGATCAGCGCCTTGGCGCGCACGGCCAGCATCAGCGCCTGCGAGGCGCGCGGGCCGGGCCCCCAGGCGACGAGCTTGTCGGTGTCCTCGTCGGCGCCGGTGTTCGGGCGCGCCGAGCGCACGAGGCGGAGAATGGCGTCGACGACCTTGTCGGGCACCGGGATCTGCCGCACGAGGCGCTGGATGGCCATCAGCTCGCCGCCGTTGAGCACGGCCTCGACCTTCCGCTCCTCGGTGCCGGTGGTTGAAAACAGCATGCGCCGCTCGGCGACCATGTCCGGATAGGAGACGTCGATCTGCAGCAGGAAGCGGTCGAGCTGGGCTTCGGGCAGGGGATAGGTGCCTTCCTGCTCGAGCGGGTTCTGCGTCGCGAGCACGTGGAACGGGGCCGGCACGTCGTGGCGCTGGCCGGCGACCGTGACGTGGTGCTCCTGCATGGCCTGCAGCAGCGCCGACTGCGTCTTCGGCGAGGCGCGGTTGATCTCGTCGGCCATCAGGAGCTGGGTGAAGATGGGGCCCTTGATGAAGCGGAACGAGCGGCGCTGGCCGGCGGCGGCGTCCTCGAGCACCTCCGAGCCGATGATGTCGGACGGCATCAGGTCGGGCGTGAACTGGATGCGCTTGGCGTCGAGCCCGAGCACGCGCCCGAGCGTCTCGACGAGCAGCGTCTTGGCGAGGCCCGGCACGCCGATCAGCAGCGCATGGCCGCCGGAGAGCAGCGTGACCAGCGTCTGCTCGATGACGACGTCCTGGCCGAAGATGACGCTCGCCGCCGCCTTGTGGGCACGCTGCACGCGCTCCGCGGCAGCCTCCAGGCGCGGAATGATGTCGGCTTCGGTCTGCGTCAGGCTGCTCATGTGGGATCTCGGCTTCGGGGCTGCACTCTGGAATGCTTTAAACCGGGCTTTTGGCGGAATTGGATCGGCCCCCACGCATACTTCCCGTCGGGGATCGGCGGCGTCAATTAAATGTTATGTAAGGTCGTGCTCCTCCGACTGCCCGGCACGGCGCTGGCATGCAAGGGGATGAGGAAAGAAAGGATGAATGCCAAGACCGGCTCCCTCGACCACCTAGCCGGCCTCCTGCGCGGTGCTTCGGAGAACGGGGCGGCCCCGGTGGACAGCTGGTCCCCACCCTATTGCGGCGACATCGGACTGGCGATCCGCAATGACGGCGCCTGGACCTATCGCGGGAGCATCATCGCGCGCCCGGCGCTGGTCAAGCTGTTCGCCCGCGTGCTGCGCAAGGACGCCGACGGACGCACCTACCTGGTGACGCCGGCCGAGAAGGTGGACGTGAGCGTTTCCGACGCGCCGTTTCTGGCCGTCGAGATGGCGGTCGAGGGCGCGGGGCGCACCCAGACGATCACCTTTCGAACCAATGTCGACGATCTGGTGCCGCTCGGCCCCGGGCATCCGCTGCGCATCGGCGGGGACGCGGCGGGCGGTCTCAAGCCCTATGCTCTGGTGCGCGGACGGCTCGAAGCGCTGGTGACGCGGGCCCTGACCTACGATCTGGCGGAGCTGGCGGTGGACGAGGGTGGCGTCGCCGGGGTCTGGAGCAGGGGCCTGTTCTTCGCCCTGGAGCCTATTTCGGCGGCGCGTCCGGCTTCTGCATCCACCACACGATGACCATGGCTGGCGGCACCCACAGCAGGCCGACCAGCGCCGAGAAGGCGAGCTCGGGTAGCTGCTTGCCTGCGAGCTGCAGCTTGATGGCGGCGACCAGCACCATGAGGATGTAGACGGCGATCCAGACGAGGAGGACAACGGCGCCAATGAGCTTGCGGGTTCGAATGGTCATCGGCGCGGGGCTCCTCGTCGTAACGTGATGGCGGGCAACGCGATCCGGGCGCGTTGACCGTTGAGTGCGGGTCGCGGTTCTCCTATCACAGCCGGGATCAAGCCGAGAGGAAATCGCGTGTCCGTATCGTCGCTCCACCCCGATGTCCCGGCCATCGGCGCATCCGCCGCCGTGCAGGCCTGGCTCTACGCCATTGCCGCCCTGATCGTGGCCATGGTCGTGGTCGGCGGCGCCACGCGGCTCACCGATTCAGGGCTCTCGATCACCGAATGGCAGCCACTGCTCGGCGCCATACCGCCCCTGAGCCACGCCGACTGGGTCGAGGCCTTCGAGAAATACAAGCAGATCCCCCAGGCGGCGATCGTCAACAAGGGCATGACGCTCTCCGAGTTCGAGTTCATCTACTGGTGGGAGTGGTCGCACCGCTTCCTCGGCCGCTTCATTGGCGTCGCCTTCGCCGTACCGCTGGCCTGGTTCTGGTTGCGCGGCCGGATCTCGCGGCCGCTCGGGCTCCGGCTCCTCGGCATCTTCGCGATGGGCGGGCTGCAGGGGCTCGTCGGCTGGCTGATGGTCAAGTCCGGACTTGTCGACCGTATCGACGTGGCGCCGACGCGGCTTGCGCTCCACCTGTCGATCGCGGTCGCCATCTTCGCGCTGGTGCTGTGGACCGCGATGGGGCTGGGCGCCCGCCGGGACGCCGTCCGCCTCGACACCCTGTCGCCGGGCCAGCGGCTGCTGTCGGGAGTGATCGTCGCCGCGGTGTTCGTGCAAATCGCGCTCGGCGGGCTGGTGGCGGGCCTCAAGGCGGGACGTGCCTACAACACGTGGCCGCTGATGGACGGTGGCGTGGTGCCGGACGCCATGTGGGCGGTCTCGCCCTGGTACCTCAACCCGTTCGAGAACATTGCCACGGCGCAGTTCGATCACCGCATGATGGCGTACGTGGTAGTCGTGCTGGCCGTGTGGCACGTGCTGGCCGTATGGCGGACGGCCGACGACGAGCGCATGATCCGCTCGGCGCTGTGGCTGGCGGGGGCGGTGCTGGCGCAGGTGGCGCTCGGCATCTGGACGCTACTCGCCGCCGTGCCGCTGTCGCTTGGCCTTGCGCATCAGGCGCTGGCGATGCTGGTCCTGGCGGCGGCGCTCTGGCACCGCCACAACGTCGCGCGGCCGGCCATATCGTGACGGCCGGCCGCCTTTGATTCGAAATCACTCCGCCGAGCGGAATAGCGAGAGCACTACCGCGTCGTCCGCTCGGCGAGGCCGCGGCCCGGCGCGAGCGCCGGACAAACAGAAGAGATCTCAGCGCGAACTCTGCCGGCGCCGCTCGACCTCGGCCTTCGACACCTCGCCGTCCGCAATCAGTGCGTCCACACAGCCCTTCGACAGCTTGTGGCCGTTGCTGTTCATGCACCGGCGCACGGCGGCCCCTTCCTCGGGATGCTGGCTGCAATGGGCCAGGTAGTCGTTCGCGCAGGCGTTGCGAACGCGCTCGCTGGCCGCTTCCGCCACGCTCGCGGCGATCGTGAGCGCGGCGATCGAGGCAACAATCATCGTTGTGGCGCGGATGGCGCCAGTGGCAAATTTCGGCATGGATGGACTCCCCAGCTTCAGGCAAGGGAAGTGTACGAAGAGTCGCAGGCGCCGCCCAGGACCACCGGCCGCAGCCGGCAAAAAAAATCCGAGTGGACACCGCGCCGTCGTCAACGGGCGACTCGATCGTTTGTTCCTCGTTGCCTTGAGCCGGAGGAAGTCGCCGGGCGAAGCCGGGAGATTATTGCCCGCTGACCTTGCGGCGCTCGACCTCGGCCTTGCTCACCTCGCCGGCGGCGACGAGCGCGTTGATGCAGCCCCACGAGAGCTTCTGGCCGTTGGCGCTCATGCAGCGGCGCACGGCCGGGCTGTCCTCGGGATGCTGGCTGCAATAGGCGTAGTAGTCGGCCGCGCAGGCGATCTGGACGCGCAGGCTGGCGGCGGAGGCGCCGGTGGCGGCGAGCCCGGCCAGACCGGCGGCAACGATGAGGGACTTCAACATGCGGGACTTCAACATGGCGGCGTCTCCTGACGGGGTTGGGTTGAAAAGAGCCTGCCCTAACCCGGGCCGATGCGCTGTCACGGGCGTCACATCAAGAAGCAGAGTAGCACGATTAATCCAGTGCGTGTCCAGACGGTTGCGCTGTCGACCGTCGCTCACTTCTCATCTTTCGTCTCCCGCTCGTCCGAGCCGCGCATGAGGAGGCCCTTCTGGCGCGCGGTGAGTGCCTTCTTAGACGCGCCCGCGGCGCGCGCGGCGGCGGACGGCTTGTGGCGCGCCGCGATCGAGCGCGCGGCGTTGCGGCACTGGCCGGCGATCTCGGTGCCGGGCGAAGCCTCGTAGCCGGGCAGCCACATGCAGCCCTCGGTCGTCCCGCACGTGGCCTCGTCGCGGCCGGCGCAGGCCGAGGCGACACGCGCCGACGCCGCGATCGCGGTCGGCTGCTGCGAGAGGGGCACCAGCTTGCCGAGGTCGCGCGGCCCGAAATAGGAGACGAAGCCCCAGTCCGCGAACTTCTTCGCGGAGGCCTGGATGTCGGCCTTCGAGTGCAGGTACTCGACGACCAGGATGGTGCGGCCGTCGGCCTTGAGCTGCTTCAGCAGCCCGACGCTGGCGTCGACCTCGTTCTGAGGATTGCGCTGGCCGTCCTTGTAGACGCCGCTGTCGCCGACCTCCTCCTCGCGGAACAGCAGGTCCTCCTTGCCGATACCGTCGACGGCCTTGCGGTACTCGGCGTTGGAGAGCAGGCCCTCGGCGTTCTGCGGGAAGATGAGGAAGTTCGGGTTCTTCGCCTTCAGCGTCTCCGAGATCGAGATGACGAAGTCGACCATGAGGTCGATCGCATCGGTGCCCTTGGGCGACTTGCCCATCAGGTCGTAGGCGATGTCGATCTTGTCGAGATAGACGCCATCGAAGCCGGCTTTCATGATCCGGTTCATGTAGGAATCGTCGTCGTGGAGGATGATGTTCTGCCAGCCGTCCTCCCAGAAGTTGACCGAGTAGTTCCCCTTCCACTCGGGGTTCTCCTTGCCGATCCACTTCGGCCGGTTGGCCTTCTTGGTCCAGCCCTTCTCGGCCCAGTAGTAGCGGTAGCTCTCCGCCTCGCCGATCGAGATGTAGGAGATCACGATGCGGCGGCTGCCGTCGGGCTTCACCTTCATCCGGGCGAGCTCCTCCGGCGTGAAGGCGGCCTCCTGCGACGACTCGCGTGAGTAGTCCATGACGATGACGTCATAGGGCGAGGCGGCGATCACATCGACCGAGTTGCCCTGCAGCTGGTAGCCCCAGCTGCGCACCGGCATGCCGTTGAGCGTCGCCAGCGCCGGCTTGGCGGGCTTCGTATCGGCGGGCTTGGTCTCCGTCGCCTTGGTCTCGGCTGGCTTGGCCTCGGCGGGCGGCGGCTCCGAGGGCTTGGCTTCCGTCGCCTTCGTGTCGGCGGGCTTCGTCTCGGCCGGCTTCGTCTCGACCGCCGGGGCCTCGGTGGCCTTCGTCTCTGCCGGTGGACTGGCCGCTTCGGCGGGCTTGGTCTCCGCAGCTTTGGTTTCGCCAGGCTTCGTCTCGGCGGCCGGTGCCTCGGTCGTCTTGCTTTCGGCCGTCGCCGGAGCGGGCTCGGTCTTGGGCGCCTCCGCCTGAGGCTGTGCCGGGGCGGGCGCGGCCTCGGCGGGCTTCGCCTCGGGGGCGGGCGCGGCGGCGGGAGCCGCGGCGGGCGCCGGATTGGCGGCCGGCGGCTGCTGCTCCTCGGCGCTGGCGCTCGAGACGGCCGCCACCAAGGCAAAGGCGCTCATCGCCGCCAGAAAACGCAACTGCTTCCGAGCCATGACGCCACTCCCCCGTCGATCGTGCCCCGATCGTGGCCGGCATCATGAAGCCGCGATATTGCAGGCTTAAATCGATGCCGGACGGCCGGCACATTGGCATGGCCGCCGCACACTGTGAAGCGAGCGGAACGAGACTGACCGATGTGTGCCGCATGTTGGCCACGGTCCCGGCATCGGATACTCTGAACAGCTTAACGAGAAGAGGAGCACGTCGCATGAGCGAGGCGGGGAACGGAGCCGGCAAGGCTTCGGGGGGCATCGGCTGGCCATTGGCGCTTCTGACGGTGCTGCTGCTCGTGGCGGGCGGGATCTGGCTGGCGGTGGCGCCGCCGCCGAGCCTCGTGACGCCGAAGGTCGTGGCCAAGCTCCAGGACGCCTCCGGCATGGAGGTCCGCGTCGCGGGCGCGCAGCGCTACGCCTTGCTTCCGCGCTTCACCCTGCACCTCGAGGACGTCACGTTCTCTCCGCGCGGCGGCGGTGATCCGGTGATGCGCGCCACGTCGCTCGATGCCGTGATGCCGACGGCGGTCGCCTTCGGCGGCAAGGGTGACATTCTGAGCGTCTCGCTGGTGAAGCCGGTCATCAAGGTGGTCAAGGCCGCCGCGAAGGAGGGCGCGCCGCCGAGTGCCGCCCCCGTGGCGGCGGCCGGTGCGCCCCTGGTCATCCAGAGCATCACCGTCGCTGATGGCACTGTGAGCGTGAGCGACGGCAAGTCGGGCGGATTGGAGCTGACGGGCCTCGACGCCAAGTCGACCATGGACCCGGTCACGGGAGCGATGACGGCCGAGGGCAAGGCGGCTTATCGCGAAGAGCCGGTGGCCTTCGAGATAACGGCCGCCGATGGGCGCAAGCTGCTCGCCGGCGACAGCACCGAGGTGAAGGCGAAGCTGGACTCGCGTGGCGCCGTCAAGCTGGGCTTCGCGGGTAAGGTCTCGGCGCTCTCCGGCGAGGCCGATGGCGATGTCACGCTCTCGGCGCCGTCGTCGAAGGACATCGCGAAGCTGCTTGGCAAGGCCGGCCCCGGCGAGACCTGGGAGATCACCGGGCTGGATGCGCGCTCGAAAATCGACGCCAAGGGCGCGCTCAGCGCCGAAGGCAAGGCGGCCTGGCGCGGCGAGCCGGTGACATTCGAGATTGCGACCGCCGACAGCCGCAAGCTGTTCGCGGGCGAGGTCGCGGACGTGAAGGCCAAGCTCGACACGCGCGGCGCCGTCAAGGCGGGCTTCGCCGGCCGGCTTTCGTCCTCGGCGGGCGAGGCCGACGGTGAAGTCACGCTCTCGGCCGCGTCATCGAAGGACATCGCCAGGCTGCTCGGTGTCGGCACCGACGTGTTCCTCGGCGAGGGCGCAGTCTCGCTGGCGGCGAAGGCCAAGGCGAGCAGCGCCGCGATCGCGCTGCGGTCGGCCGAGGTCGGGCTGGGCAAGAGCCGCGCGACGGCCGACCTCGACGTGGCGCTCGGCGGCGCGCGGCCGGCGGCCAAGGGCTCGATCGCCTGGAAGGAGCTGGATCTGACGGCGTTAGCGCCGCCCCCGCCCGCCCCGCGCGCCGCGGCGGCGGCTCCCGAGGCGGCGGCGCCCGCGGGCGAGGGGATCGAGTTCGAGCCCGGCTATGCCTCGCTCGGGGCGGCGCTGACCGCGATCGAGAAGGGTGGCTCCGAGTCTCCGCGCGGCGCTGCGCCCGAGGCCGCCGCGGCGGCTCCGGCCTCCGAATGGAGCGACGCCCCGCTCGATCTGGCGCGGCTGGGCAGCATCGATGCCGACGTGATGATGAAGGCGGAGAAGGTGCGCGTGGCCGGGCTGACGCTCGCCAACGGCGAGGGGGCGGTCAAGATCGACGGCGGCAAGCTCGCGATCGACATGAAGCGGCTCGAGGTCGCCAAGGGGCAGGCGAGCGGCAAGGTCGCTCTCGACGCCAACAAGACCGAGCCGCACGCCGACATCGACGTCACGGTGAAGGGCGTCGCGGCCGGCGAGATCATGACCCAGGTGGTCGGGCGGCCGTTCCTCAGCGGCCCCACGGACGCCCGCGCCAGGCTGGCGGCCAAGGGCAAGAGCGTGCGCCAGATCGTGTCGAGCCTCGACGGGCAGGTCGATTTCGCCTTCGGCAAGGGCGCCATCGAGGGCTTCGACATCCCGCAGATCGTCAAGAACATCTGGTCGGGCTGGAGCTACGACAAGACCAAGCGCACGACGTTCCAGAGGCTCGAGGGCCAGTACGCCGTGAAGAAGGGCGTGGCGCAGAGCGAGAAGGACGCCGCCTTCGATGGCGACGCCATCGACATCACGGCGAGTGGCAAGGTCTCGGCGCCGGCGCGCACGCTCGACCAGAAGCTGAAGCTCAAGATGACGGAGTCGGGCTGGACGCTGCCGATCTACTTGACCGGCAAGTGGGACAAGCTGAAGGGCGGGCTCGACTGGGGCGGGCTGTTCGCCTCGCCGCAGAGCTATACCAGCCCGGCCAGGCTGTCGGCCGATCCCAAGGCGGCGGCCGCGGCGATGCCGGCGGACGTGCGCCAGCAGATCGAGCGCGAGCTGGCAAAGAGCCCCCAGGAGAGCAGGCTGAAGCCCGAGGCGCGGCAGATGCTGAAGGAGCTGGTCGGGCAGACGCAGTAGCGCGGCGACACGATCGCACACACGCTCACGCGGCGGGCACACTCCTGCGACATGCAATCTTGACTATCGCGGTCAGGTTGGATGCCGTTAGGAAGATGAGCCATGGCGGATGTCGCGAGAGGGACCGCGTTCGTGCTGATGACGATGACCGTGGTGGCGGCGGCGGTAGTCGCGGTGACGTTCTGAGGCGCGGCTGTCACAGCCGGGTTCGGACGAGCGCGCGAGCGCCTTATTCCCCGTCGCGAACAGTGCTATACGGGCACCGATTTGGGGCAATCGCAGAGGGGACCGCGGACATGCGCATTTCCCACGTAGTTGCGGCCGCGTTGCTTGGCCTGACGGCGCTGTCGGCCGGCGAGGCGGCGGCGTTCTCGATGCAGAATCAGGGCGCTGGCGGCACGGCGGGCAGCGGCCCGGCTGCATCCGGCGGCGCGGCAACTAACTATCTCGATCCCGGCGACAAGCTGATGCAGGAGATGCTCGGCGGCAAGGCGGATACCACCAGCAAGCTCGGCGAGGGCGGCAGCGGCGACGGGCAGGGCGGGCTGTTCGGCCCCAAGTCCGGCTTCTCGATGAAGCTGCAGCAGACCGGACCCTCCACCGAGACCGGCGCCAACCGCTACTTCTCCACCGACCAGAACCCGTGGAAGTGAGAAGGCCGTCGAGCGCACGGCTGGGGGAAGCAAAAAGGGCCGCCCCGGGGGCGGCCCTTTCCGTGAGATCGGTTGCGACTTGGCGGGTGATGTGGACCCGCCGCGACGCGCTTAAGCCGTCACCGGAGATGAAACCGGCGAGGACCTGAGCGACCGCGACATCGCAGCCTTGAGAATCCCACTCGACATCGGATCACCTCCTTTCAGTTGTTGAACCTGAGTGGAAGGTGGCATCGCTTCGTGGCGAGCGCAAGGCCACCCGAGCCACACGGTCGGAAAAGGTGATGTGGCCCGTCCGGCCGGGAGCGTGCTCGGGAGATCAGCCGAGCGCGTGATAGGCCGCTGCCAAGTCTTGCCAGGGCGCGATGGTCCAGTGGCCGGAGGCGGCGCCCGAGGGCGAGGCGAGGACGTGCACCTCGGGGAAGCCGGGGTGAGTGGCGGGCTGGCCGCCGAGGCTGATGGCGGAGGTCGGGCGCCCGAGCCAGACGCTGGCGGCCTTCTTGCTGGTGAAGGCGACGAGGCGCGGCTGGAAGGCGAGCATCTTCGCCTCGAACCCTGGTGGATCGTACTCGGTGATTTTCTTGTCGGTGCCGGCTTGCGTCTTCGACATGTCGGTGAAGCCGATGCCGAGGTCGAGCAGTAGCGGGAATTCGGCTGGCTCGAAGCGGCGTGGCGTGATGCCTGTCTCCGCGAGCGTGCGCCAGAAGCGGTTGCCCGGCTTGGCGTAGTAGGCTTGGGCCTTCTCCGAGAACGCGCCCACCGCCGTGCCGACGAAAACGAGCTTCATGCCGGGCCGGAGTTGGTCGGGGAGCTTGTGGGGTGGGGGCATGAGCGCTCGTCGTGCTAACGCACTTCCACGATGGTCTCGCCCTGTTCGAGCTTTGCCATGACCGAAGGCCACACTGCGGCTAGCTTTCCAACGATGACACGGCGCACCGCATTGCCGATGCGAACCCAAACGACAGGAGGACCTGTGGGGTCAGCGGCATGTAGCAGGACGAAGTCCTCATCCTTGGTGATGATGCACGAGGCGGACTTGCGTGCGTGCTCCCAGATCGCTCTATCAGGAGCCTTCTCCAGTCCGATTGCAGACGTGTGCTCGGCAGCAAAGCCCTCCGAGGAGAGCCAATCAGCCACTGCGGGCGGCAAATTCGTATCGATGAGAAAGCGCACTATTCGGCCGCTGCGATGACCGGGTGGTCGATCGCGCGTCCAGCGAATTCCAGTGCTGCCGTGATGTCCTCATCCTCCAGGTAAGGGTAATCGGCGAGGATCTCGGCGCGCGTGGCGCCACCGGCCAGCATGTCGAGGATGTCCTTGACGCGGAGGCGCAGGCCGCGAATGCACGGCCTGCCGCCACACACCTCGGGATCGATCGTGATCCGGTCAATTGTCGTCGCTGCCATCCTTCTGGCTCCCGCGCTCTAAGCGACTTGCGACAAGTCTCTCCGCACCCGTACCCTCTCACGCAGGCGCGGTCGGCACAACTGCCTCACCCCAGCCCCTCGTTGCTCTTCTTCACCGCTGCGCGCTGGGCGGCTTTGTAGTCCGGCTCCGACGCGAGCGCCGACGACGTCTGCACGGCGGCGGTTCCCGCGTCGACGTACAGCTTGTCTCCGAGCGCATGGAACTTCTCGCTCATCTCGGCCATGCCTGCTTGACGGGCGGCGGCGAGGGTCGCGGCGTCGTCGGCGGTCTCCGGGTCCACTTGCGTCGTTTCCTCGGCCAGCTCCACGGCGCCCTCGTTGATGCGGGCGGCGTAGTCGCGCACGTCCTGGGTGATCTTCATCGAGCAGAACTTGGGGCCGCACATGGAGCAGAAGTGGGCGACCTTGTGCGCCTCCTTGGGCATCGTCTCGTCGTGGTAGGCGCGCGCGGTGTCGGGGTCGAGCGACAGATTGAATTGGTCCTCCCAGCGGAACTCGAAGCGGGCGCGGGAGAGCGCGTCGTCGCGGAGCTGCGCGGCGGGATGGCCCTTGGCGAGGTCGGCGGCATGAGCGGCGAGGCGGTAGGTGATGACGCCGACCTTGACGTCGTCGCGGTTGGGCAGGCCGAGGTGCTCCTTCGGCGTCACGTAGCAGAGCATTGCGGTGCCGAACCATCCGATCATGGCGGCGCCGATGCCGCTGGTGATGTGGTCGTAGCCGGGCGCGATATCGGTGACGAGCGGCCCGAGCGTGTAGAACGGGGCCTCCCCGCACTCGCGCAGCTGCTTCTCCATGTTGACCTTGACCTTGTGCATCGGCACGTGGCCGGGGCCTTCGATCATCACCTGGCAGCCCTTATCCCAGGCGATCTTCGTCAGCTCGCCAAGCGTCTCCAGCTCGGCGAACTGGGCGCGGTCGTTGGCGTCGGCCTGCGATCCGGGGCGCAGACCGTCGCCGAGCGAGAACGACACGTCGTAGGCCCGCATGATGTCGCAGATCTCGTCGAAGCGCTCGTAGAGGAAGCTCTCCTTGTGGTGGGCGAGGCACCACTTGGCCATGATCGAGCCGCCGCGCGAGACGATGCCGGTGACGCGATTGGCGGTGAGCGGCACGTAGGCGAGGCGCACGCCGGCGTGGATGGTGAAGTAGTCGACGCCCTGCTCGCACTGCTCGATCAGCGTGTCCTTGTACATCTCCCAGGTCAGCTTGACCGGGTCGCCGCCGCACTTCTCCAGCGCCTGGTAGATCGGCACGGTGCCGATCGGTACGGGCGAGTTCCTGAGGATCCACTCGCGCGTGGTGTGGATGTTGCGGCCGGTCGAGAGGTCCATGACCGTGTCGGCGCCCCACCGGATCGCCCACACCATCTTCTCGACCTCTTCTTCGACGGAAGAGGTGACGGCCGAGTTGCCGATGTTGGCGTTGACCTTCACCAGGAAGTTGCGGCCGATGATCATCGGCTCGAGCTCGGCGTGGTTGATGTTGGCCGGGATGATGGCGCGGCCGCGGGCGATTTCGTCGCGCACGAACTCGGGCGTAATGTGATCGGGGATCGACGCGCCGAAGCTCTCGCCGTCGGCCAGGGCCTCCTTCGCGCGGTCGAGCGCGGCCTTGCGGCCGAGGTTCTCGCGGTGCGCGACGTAGATCATCTCCTTGGTGACGATGCCGGCGCGGGCGAACTCGAATTGGGTGAGGGGCGTACGCCGTTCCCCTCCCCCTTGCGGGGAGGGGTTAGGGGTGGGGGTGGCCAAGCTCCGCCCGTCGTGGTTCTCACCCCACCCCCGACCCCTCCCCGTCAAGGGGAGGGGAGAAGAGACGGCCCGCATCGGCCTGGGCACGTTCGGGAAGGCGCGGGCGGCATGGGCGCCGGTGACGTTGCCGTTGTCCTCCGGCTTGATGTCGCGGCCCTGGTAGCTCTCGACACCGCCGCGCTCCTTCACCCACGCCTCGCGGATGCGCGGAAGCCCCTTCTCGACGTCGATCCGCGCTTCACCGTCGGTGTAGGGTCCGGACGGATCGTAGACGCGGAACGGCGCCTCGCCGCTTTCCTGCGACAGCGCGATCTCGCGGAACGGCACGCGCACGTCCGCGTGGCCCTCGGGTGCGTCGTAGACCTTGCGCGAGCCCTGGATGGGACCGGTGGTGACGGTCGGGATCATCAGGTCGGTCGGGCGGGTGATCTTGTTCATTGTGGGCGTTCCCTGTGATTTCGTAGGTCGGGTCGAGCCGTCTTGCGAGACCCGACAACTTGCCGTTCGGGATGTCGGATCTCGCGAGTGGGCTCGATCCGACCTACACGTCCTCTAATCCAGCAGCTGATAGCCCTTGAGGATGAGGAAAACGCCGGTGAGCAGCAGCACGACGGCGGTTCCGGTAATGAGCGCGGGGGTCTGCACGAATCCCGGCGCGAGCAGCGCGAGATGCCGGAAGTAGAGCATGCGGGCGAGGCCGCCGATGATGGCGAGCCAGCCGAGCAGGGTGACCAGCAGCGGCCAGCCGCCCGACCAGTCGTTGTGGACACGAACGATGGCGATCCCGGCGACCAGCAGCAGGATGCCCGACATGAAGATGATGCCGAAGTCGTGGGCCATCTGCCCGGCGAGCTCCGGCAGCACCTTCTTGTTCAGCAGGAGGGCGGCGGCCATGGCGACCAGCACGGGTCCCATGAGACCGGCGATGGCTCGCGAGCGGTCGAGATTGCGTTCCATGCCTCGGTCTCCGGCGGCCCGGTACATACGCGGGCCAAGTCGATCGGGTCGAAACGGCGGAGGAAGCGGAGCGGCCCGTCCCTTCGCCGGCATGACCCGGATCAGGTTCAAAGGGTGCCCGCGCTCACATGCGCGGTCTCAGCCGGAACCACCGGCGCCCCTCGGTATGCCAGAGATTGGTACGGCTCGGGCCGGAATGCAAGCCGATCTCTGCCAGTCTTGATCAAGGTTGTTGCGGTAGTCGACCTTGCCACTTCCTCCCGGCAAACGCCGACATGACAGCCAAGCAGCGATGGCCAGTTGGTCACGGGAGCCCGAGTGCCTTCCTTCGAGAGAAGGTGAATGCCATTCTCGCCTCGTGGCTATAACGAACTATTTGGATCGGGATCGTCTTGTCGTCACCACGCAATAGACGACCACGCACTGGAATGCTGCAGCAAGGACTGCAACACCCGGAACGACAACCTTGCTGCAATCCGAGCACCAGAAATGCATGCAGGCACCCAAGACAGCAGAATTCAAAGTGCAGATCATGGCTGACCCGTACTCAGCTATGCGGGCGACCGGATTGAGATCCCGCTCCAAATCCTTCGAGAATAGCAGCTCGGTTTCGCCCAGTATTTTGCTTAACGAATCTCGGACATCGTTCGCCCGCTTGGCAAGCTCGCGGCCATGCTCCGCCTCGAGTTGATACTTCAGCAGGGAAAAGAACCCTGCAATGAAAACGACCAGCGAAATGAAGGCCAGTTCTTCTTTGTAGGGCCTGATTACCTCTAGGGTCGGCTTATTGTCTTTGGAAGCGGCAGCCAAGAAAACGCCAAGCGCAGCACCAATGATGGCGATCGATTGAAAATGATACTTTAGTATGGTTTCTCTCTCGATGAGAGTTTTTGCTCGGTATTCCCAAAGCGCCTTGTGCTCGGCCAGCGCCAGATCTATTCTTCCCTTAAACGCCGTGTCGCTATTCCTGGCCTTCGATTTATTCGCGCTGAACATCTTTCCACCCGACCAAGCCAGCAGTCCTCCGTGTGCCCAACATTGGTACGGCTCGGGCCGGAATGCAAGCCGTAGCGGCGGAACGAGCCCCGCGCACCGGCGGCGCGCGCCTATACCGGCCCGCGCAGGCCGCGCAAGATCAGCTCGCTGGGCTTCGGATCATGGCGTTTGCCGGCCGGCTGCACGTCGGCGACGCGCTGCGCCGGGGCGCGCACCTTCGGCGCGGCGTCGGGCGGCAGTCCGGGCTGCGGCGCGACGACGAGGATGATGAGCGCTTGCCGCCGTGCCACTTCGCTGGCCCGGGGCTCGTGATGTGCCAGGCGAGCGGCGCGTGCCTTGCGCAGGGCCACGCGCCTGGGCTCGGCGCGGGAGGACGGCGCGGTTGCCGTGCGGAAGGCGGTCGTAGCAGGCGTCGCGTCCGCTGTCGCCCAGCCGGCCTCGGCAGCCGTGACGGCGGATGCGGGCAGCGCGCCGGTCGCGACAGGAGACGTCGCCGGGGCGGGTGTCGCCGTCTCCGCCGAAAGCTCCATGACGCGCGACAGCATGGTCACCGGGAACGGCCCGTCGTAGCCGTTGTTGGGGTTGATCGCCGGCGCGCCGGTGGCGTCGAGGATCACCGCCGCGGGCTCGTGGAAATGCGGCTGGCGCGGCGGCCGCGGCTTCAGCCGCGCATGCACCGTGGCGGCGCCCGGCTTGCTGGCCGCAGGCGAAGGGGAGACGGGAACGGAGGCCAACGCGCGGTCCTCAGCCTTGCGGCCATGCGCCGACAGCATGAGCAGCAGCATCGTCGCGGCGATGGCGGCGGCGGCGAGGAGATCGGGAACGCGGGATCGCAAATAGCTCACCCAGCCGTCGCGCGAGCGCTTGTCGGACATGGAACGGACCGTTTGTGGGCGGAAGCAAGTCGGAGGTCACCATAGAAGGACAAGTGGGACATGGCAACCGCTCGGCGGCACAAGAGCTTGCACGGTTCGGCGCATTGACGGGGATAAGCGGATGGTCCGTGTCCAAATCCGCCGCCAGGTGAAATGTCCGTTTGCCGCACGCAATGATTGCAGCGGGTTTGCTGGCCCTTCGGCGAAGTCGCCGCTGGCGAAGGCTGTGGCGCCACTCGCACAGTGTCGACCGCGAGCGCCTCGACGCAGCGGCCAGCTGTCGCGCCCTCGCCCATTGATCCAGCGAAAGGCAGCTGCCGGCCGTAGGTGTTAAGCTTATCAATAAAACGAGATGCTCCAACCCTATCGCAAGTTCGAGGGTTCCATGGGCACCGGGCGGGCGGCGACGGCATCGAGGCCGAAGGTCTTCGTCTCCTATTCGCGCAAGGACGCGGAGTTCGCGCAGGAGCTGGCGACCGGGCTGGAGGTGGCTGGCTTCGACACCTGCGTCGACAAGCAGGACATCGCCGCCGGCGAGGACTGGGAGGCCCGGCTCGGCCGGCTGATCGAAGGCGCCGATACGGTCGTCTTCGTCGTCTCGCCCGACAGCATCGCATCGTCGCATTGCGCCTGGGAGATCGCCAGGACGCAATCCGCAAGGAAGCGGCTGTTCCCGGTCGTGTGGCGGCCCGTGCCAGACGACGAGGTTCCCCGCGACCTCCGCCGGCTCAACTACATCTACTTCGACAAGCCGTTCTCCTTCGCCGCCTCGCTCGCGGTGCTGGCGGACGCGCTGACGACCGACGTCGAGTGGCTCCGCGAGCACACCCGTCTCGGCGAGGTCGCGCTGAGATGGCAGGATCATGCGCGCCCGGAGGCGCTGCTGCTGCGCGGCGAGGAGCTGGCCGCCGCCAAGGCATGGCGCGCGGCGCAGCCGGCCCACGCGCCCGAGCCGGCGCTGCTGACGCTCGATCTGCTCAAGGCCAGCGAGGACGCCGAGCTGGCGCGGGCCGGCGAGGAGCGGCGAAAGCTTGAAGCGATCGCGGCGGCGCAGACGGAGGTGGCGGCCGAGCAGCGCCAGCGCGCCGTGCTGCAGCGACGGTCGTGGTGGGCGATCGCAGGCGCCGCGGTTTTGCTGCTGGCGACCATCGCCGGCGTGCTGCTGGAGATCCGCGCCACCTCGGTGCGCGAGGCGAGCGCGTTCGCCAGCAAGGCGCGCGGCGCCATGCGCGAGGGCGATCCGGGCCTCGCGCTGCGCTTCGCCATCGCCGGGCTGCCGCCCGAGGGCGCCACCGTGCTGTCGGTCGCGCTGCCGGAGCTGCAGGCTATCGTCGCCGAGGCGGTCTCCTGCTGCGCCGTCCGCATGATCTTCGAGGGACACGGCAACGTCGTCCATAGCGCCGCCTTCAATCCCGCCGGCGACAGGATCGTCACGGCGTCGTGGGACGGCACGGCGGCGATCTGGGACGCGGCGTCCGGGGCTCTCCAGCGCCGCTGGAAGGCACACGACGCGCATGTCTATTCGGCGCAGTTCAGCCTGGACGGCCGCTACGTGCTGACCGGCTCGGCCGACGCCACGGCGAGGCTGTGGTCGGTGGAGACCGGAGACCTTCAGCGCGTGCTGGAAGGCGCTCACACCCACCACGTCGAATGGGCGGTCTTCAGCCCCGATGGCAAGCGGGTGCTGACCACGTCGCGCGACCACACCGCGGTAGTCTGGGATCTCGCCACCGCACGGCCGCTGCTGACGCTGCTGCACGAGAACGGCGTGCGCCGCGCCGCCTTCAGCCCCGACGGCCGCCGCATCGTCACGCCGTCCTGGGACGCCACGGCCCGCATCTGGGACGCGGAGACGGGCGAAGGCCTGCGCACGCTGCGGGTGCCGGGAGCGTCGGTGGAGGGCGCCGCCTTCAGCCCCGACGGCCGCTTGGTCGTGACGGCGGTATCGGACGCGACCGCGCGCATCTGGGACGCCGAGACGGGCGCGGAGCTGCGCCGCCTCTCCGGGCATGAGAACGGCCTGCACACGGCGGTGTTCGATCGCGACGGAGCGAGGGTCGTGACCGGGTCGGTCGACGGCACGGTGCGCATATGGGACGCCCGCTCCGGCACGCTCCTGCGCACGCTCAAGGGCCACGCCGGCGCCGTCCAGTCGGCGGCGCTGAGCCCCGACGGGCGCTTCGTGGTCAGCGCGTCGGAGGACCGCACCGCCCGCCTCTGGGAGCCGCTGGCGGGCCACGCGGAACGCACCTTCGAGGTCGGCGGCTACGCGGTCCATGCCCGCACGAGCCCGGATGGCGCCACGGTCGCGACGGCCTCGAGCGGCGGCGAGCTTCGGCTCTGGGATGTGGCGAGCGGTGCCCTCCGGGTCACGGTGCGGGCGCACGACGGCGAGATCCTCGCGCTGGCATTCGCGCGCTCCGGCCGGCATGTCCTCACCTCGGGCAAGGACGGCGGCGTTCGCGTCTGGGATGCGCAGACGGGCGAGCGGACAGCCGATCTGAAAGGCCACACGGGAGAGGCGCATTGGGCGGACTTCTGCCCCGACGAGACCTGCGCGCTCTCGGCCTCGGCCGACGGCACGGTGCGCCTGTGGGAGACGGCCACCGGGCGCGAGCTCCGCCGCTTCGATCATGCCGGCGCCCCGGTCACCATCGCCGCGCTGAGCCCCGATGGCCGCCACATCGCCAGCGCCACCGAGTCCGGCTTGGTCGTGCTCTGGGACGCCCGCACCGGCGAGCGCCTGCGCGAGCTGACCCGCCACGGCGCCCGCGTCTGGAGCCTCGCCTTCAGCGCCGACGGCGCCCGCCTGCTCACCGCCTCGCAGGACGCCAAGGCGCGGCTCGTCGATGTCGCCACGGGCGTCGGGCTGCGCGAGCTGGCCGACCACACGCGCGCGGTCTGGCGGGCGGTCTGGCTGCCCGATGGCCGCCGCGCCGTCACCGTCGGCGAGGACCGCAGCATCCGCGTCTGGGACCTGGACACGGGACTCGCCCGCACGGTCGCCGCCGCCCACGCCTCCGCCATCGTCGACGCCGCGGTGAGCGCCGACGGCAAGCGGCTCGCGACCGCGTCGTGGGACAAGACGGCGCGCATCTGGGACGTCGAGACGGGTCACCCGCTGCAGACGCTCGCGGGCCCCGCCGGCGCCCTCGAGGGCGTGACGTTCGGCCCCGGCGGCGACACGGTCCTCACCGCCTCGCGCGATGGCACGGCGCGCCTCTGGCGGCCGCACGAGATCACCCGCGTGGCCGCGGACGCGCGTCGCGCCTACGCCTGCGAGCGCGTCCTCACCAGGCCGGCGCTGCAGTCCTTCACCGACGCCGAGATGGCCGACCCCGTCCTCCGTGGCCGCGACGGCATGCGCAACCCCTGCACGCGCACGGGACCGCTGCGGCTGGCCTACTACGCGGCGCTGGCCGAGCGCGCCTGGCGCGCGCTGGGCGGCGGGAGTGGGGAGGCGAGGTGAGGAGACGGGGGCGGCGGAGGCAGTGCCTCCGCCGGCGATGGAGGAGGCGGAGGGCATGCCTCCGCCGATCGTAATTCAATTGGGCACGTCGGGCTGGAACAGCGACTTCACCAGCGCATTCGCCGGGTCCGGGAGGTTCCGCCTCACTTCTCCCCTCCCCCTTGCGGGGAGGGGTCGGGGGTGGGGTGAACTCGGCTTCACGCTCGATCGTGGCACCTTCGAGTTCGTGTACGATGCCGTCCATCACGCCCTCTATGTTGTCGTAGACATCGCCGTTCCAGATGCGAAGGACACGGAACCCCTGAGCGACGAGGTAGGCCTCCCGGCGGGCATCATGCTCGCGCTGCTCGGGGCTGCTGTGGGTCGCACCGTCGACCTCGAGGACGAGGCGGTGCGACAGGCAGACGAAATCGACGATGTAGCGGTCGATGGGCGCCTGCTGTCGGAACTTGAATCCTCGCGGCTTCAATCCGCGCAAATGCCACCAGAGCTTCGTCTCGGCGCCGGTCCTTCTCTTGCGCAGGGCGCGTGCGCGCTCGTTGGCCATTATCCCTTGCTCCCCGGCGGCCCCCCACCCATGACCCCTCCCCGCAAGGGGGAGGGGAAAGGCCGGCGCGAGAGGCCAGGGTGGCACGCCTGTTCGCGGTGAAGCGCGCGGCGACAGAGCCCCCCACCGCTGACCCCTCCCCGCAGGGAGGAGGGGAAAAGTGCCGGCGTGCGTGCGCGTGCTCTCACACCCCCGCCTTGTCCGTGATCATCAGCGCAAACGCGTAGTCGACGGCGATTTCCTTGAGCTGCTCGAACCTGCCCGACGCGCCGCCGTGGCCGGCTTCCATGTTGGTCTTGAGGAGCACGAGATTTGACGACGTGTTGAGCTCGCGCAGGCGCGCGATCCACTTGGCGGGCTCCCAGTAGGTGACGCGGGGGTCGGTGAGACCTCCATACGCAAAGATGTGCGGGTAGGGCTTGGCCTCGACGTTGTCGTAGGGGCTGTAGGAGCGGATGGTCGAAAAATCCTTCGCGCTCTCGATCGGGTTGCCCCACTCGGGCCACTCGGGCGGCGTCAGCGGCAGCTCCTTGTCGAGCATGGTGTTGAGCACGTCGACGAACGGCACGTCGGCGATGATGCCGAGGAACAGGTCCGGCGCCATGTTGGCGACGACTCCCATCAGCATGCCGCCGGCCGAGCCGCCGTTGGCGACGATGTTGCCCTTCTTCGTGTAGCCCTTGGCGACCAGGTGCTCGCCCGCGGCGATGAAGTCGGTGAAGGTGTTGACCTTGGCCTCGAGCTTGCCGTCCGTGTACCAGTGGTAGCCCTTGTCCTTGCCGCCGCGGATGTGGGCGATGGCGAAGATGAAGCCGCGGTCGACGAGCGACAGGCGCGTGGTCGAGAACGAGGCCGGGATCGAGATGCCGTAGGCGCCGTAGCCGTAGAGGAACAGCGGCGCCGAGCCGTCGAGCGGCGTGTCGCGGCGGTAAAGGATGGAGACGGGGACCAGCTCGCCGTCAGGTGCGGGGGCGTGCAGGCGGCGGGTGACGTATTGGGACGCGTCGTGGCCGGAGGGGATCTCCTGGCGCTTGCGGAGCGTGCGCGTGCGCGCCTCCATGTCGTAGTCGAAGACCTCCGCCGGCGTCGTCATCGAGGAATAGGTGAAGCGCAGCGTGGTGGTGTCGAACTCGTAGCCGGACGACATGCCGAGCGAATAGGCCTCCTCGTCGAAGTCGATGGCGTGCTCGGCGCCGTCGGCGAGGCGGGTGATGATGATGCGCGGCAGGCCGTCCTCGCGCTCGAGGCGGGTCATGTGGCCGGCGAGGACGGCGTGCTCGAGGATGAGGCGCCCTTGCTTGTGCGGCACCAGCTCCGTCCAGTTGGCCATCTGCGGCGTGGCAACCGGCGCTTCGACGATGCGGAAGTCCTCCGCGCCGCTGGAGTTGGTCAGGATGATCAGGCGGTCGCCGTGGTGCTCGACGGAATACTCGTGGCCGTGCACGCGCGGCTCGATCAGGCGCAGCGGCGAGGCGGGCGCGTCGGCGTCGACGAGGTAGACCTCGCTCGACTGGTGGTCGTGGGCGTCGATGAGGATGAACTTCTGCGACTGCGTCTGGCCGACGCCGACGTAGTAGCCGATGTCGGTCTCCTCGTAGACGAGCACGTCGTCGGCGAGCGGCGTTCCGATCGTGTGCCGGTAGACGAACAGCGGCCGGTGGTTGGCGTCGAGGCGAACGTAGAACAGCGTGCGGCCATCGTTGGCGAACACGAAGCCGCCGCGCGTGTCGGGGATCTCGTCGGCGAGATCGAGCCCCGTGGCGACGTCGCGGAAGCGGATCGTGTGCAGCTCCGAGCCCTTGTCGTCGACGGCGTAGGCGAGCAGCTTGTGGTCGTGGGAATGTGTCAGCCCGCCGAGGTGCCAGTAGGCCTTGCCCTTGGCCTCCGCGTTGCCGTCGAGGAGCACGTGCTCGGCGCCGCCGCCACGCGGTCGCCGGCAAATGAGTGGGTACTGCCCGCCCTTGACGTAGCTCGAGTAGTAGTCGAAGGCGCCGTCGGGCGAGGGGACGGTGCTGTCGTCCTCCTTGATGCGCCCTTTCATCTCCGCGAACAGAGTTTGCTGCAGTGCCGCAGTGCCGGAGAGCCGCGCCTCGGTGTAGGCGTTCTCCGCCTCGAGGTAGGCGCGGATGTCCGCCGCCAGCACCGAGGGGTCGCGCATCACGTCCTGCCAGTTGTCCGCCCGGAGCCAGGCATAGGGGTCGACCAAGTCCACCCCGTGGTGGCGGCTGGTGACGGGGCGGCGCTCGGCACGGGGCGGGGCCACGCTGGTACCGAGGCTGGGGCGGTCGGTCGGGCCGTGCATGGGCGTCTCCGGGGCGTTTGGGCGGATGTTCGCGATGATCGCGGCGTTCTTCTCGATGTTCGCGAAGGTGATCTTGCGGCGATCGCCGGCGGGGGAGCAAAGACGTTCGGGCGAAGCGGGTCAAGTCCGGCGGGCGACACGGACCCGGCGGGTGTCATGCTGCAGCGCAAGTGTAAGGCGGCTGCGACGTAAATTCACAGCAGTCCGCCGCCGGGGGCTGGTCAACTCAAGGCGAGTCCCAGGCATGGTAAAGCCAGGGCGCGATACCCGCCAGTCGAGCCCGGCCGCGCGGCGGAAAAGATCTTCACCTATTCGGAGGCTGATCCTTCGAATATCAGTTTCCCTGGAAGGGCATGCGAAGATCAGCGTAGATTTTGCACATTGACATCTTGGATGAGAAGGTGTCAACAAGGCGCCGACACGGCGCCGGGCGAGATTCGTGGCTCACCCGAGATGCGCCAAGACTAGACGGAAAAGCCCACGAGATCATCAAGCCGCCTCGACTGAACAAAACGTCGGGCGCAGGTGGCCGCTACTGATCTACGTCAGGCGGCGCCAGGAAGAAGGGTTGAGTTGATGCAAGGTGACAGTGAAACGGGGCTCGTCGAGCTGACGGCGAAGATCGTCTCGGCCTACGTGAGCAACAACACGATTGTTGCCGGAGATCTGCCGCAGCTCATCAATGATACCTACTTGGCTCTGACCAGGGCTACGGGCGGCGTGGAGCCGATCGAGCGCGAGGAAGTCAAGCCGAAGGTGCCGGTCAAGAAGTCCGTCATGCCGGACTACATCATCTGCTTGGAAGACGGCAAGAAGTTCAAGTCCTTGAAGCGCCATCTTCGGACGCATTACAACCTTTCGCCCGAGGAATACCGCGAGAAGTGGGGCCTGCCGCACGATTATCCCATGGTAGCCCCGAACTATGCTCGCGCGCGTTCGGATCTGGCCAAGAAGATGGGTCTCGGCACGCGCAAGGACCGCGACGACTGAAGCCGGGCGGTAGCGCGGCATGCGCTGCGCCCGTCATCTCAGCGCCGTTCGCTGCATCTCGGCCAGCGCCGCTGCCTCTTGCCGGTACGCCGCCAGCAGTCCCGCGTGCCGCGACAGATCATAGCACCAGTGTCCGGCGAGGCCACGCTGGCGCTCGCGCCTGAGCGCGTTCCTCAGCTTTCCCAGCAACTTGTGCCTGGCCGGAAGACTAGTGTCCGCGACATCCGCGGGCCATACCGCGACCAGCCGCGGCAGGTCGCGCTCGCGCTCGTAGCGGGACTTGAGGACAGCTGGATTGGCTCGACTGATCAAGGACATCGCTCACCTCTTCTCGAGATGAGCGAGCCTCGCACATGCCCGGAGGCCGGGGATAAGTCGCCGCCATCCGAACCAGAGCCACCCCTGCTGACTTATCCCCGCTGTTCACCTCCCGAATAACCTGCCGTCGTTGCAAGTCGAGAGCCGGGTAAAGTCCCCTTGTTCTCGAGATTTGCAGAGTTCGACGGTCTTCTGGAGGAAGAGCTTCGATGATGGAACAGATCTCGTTGGGCCCGACCAAGTCGAAAGGCAATGCGATCTTCGGTGCCACCGACACATTCGCCGCCCCACCGCTACGACCGCGCCAGCTCATCGAGCTGGCCGTCACGCGCGTCTTCGGGGTTCATGCCGAGGCGATCGCCGGAA
>WBZX01000020.1_pt1 | contig 140813 bp, 131 predicted proteins | sample 5204211 | NCBI WGS metagenome assembly WBZX01 (sample SAMN12344362, study PRJNA552823) | activated sludge metagenome | biome: Activated sludge suspended growth; feature: Nitrification reactor; material: Wastewater; isolation source: activated sludge from nitrification reactor of wastewater... | reverse complement strand
CCGTCGCTGCCGCCGTCGGCCACGCAGCACCGGCCCGAACTGGCCGGAGCGCCGTTCGAGGCCATGGGCGTGTCGCTGGTGTTCCACCCGCGCAACCCGCACGTGCCCACGGTGCACATGAACGTGCGCATGCTGGCCGCCGGCCACGACGGCCAGGAGCCGGTGACCTGGTTCGGCGGCGGCATGGACCTCACCCCCTACTACGGCGTGCATGCCGACGCGGCGCATTTCCACCGCACCTGCCGCGACGCACTGGCGCCGTTCGGCGACGACAAGTACCCGCGCTTCAAGCAATGGTGCGACGAGTACTTCTTCCTGAAGCACCGCAACGAGCCCCGGGGCGTGGGCGGCGTGTTCTTCGACGACTTCTCCGAACTGGGCTTCGAGCGCAGCTTCGCGATGCAGCGTGCCGTGGGCGACGCCTTCCTCGACGCCTGGCTGCCGATCGCGCGGGCGCGCCGCGCCACGCCCTACGCCGAGCGCGAACGCGACTTCCAGGCCTATCGGCGCGGCCGCTATGTCGAGTTCAACCTCGTGTGGGACCGCGGCACGCTGTTCGGGCTGCAGTCCGGCGGACGCACCGAGAGCATCCTGATGTCGCTGCCGCCGGTGGTGACCTGGCGCTATGACTGGCGCCCCGAGGCGGGCACGCCCGAGGCGGCGCTGTACGACGAGTTCCTGCGACCGCGCGACTGGGCCGGCTGGACGGGCGGGACCGCTGCTTGAGGCGACTGGGCCTCTTCGGCGGCACATTCGACCCGCCACACGCGGCGCACCTGGCCCTGGCCCGGGCCGCGCGCGACGAGCTGCGCCTGGACGAGGTGCGCTGGATCCCGGCCGGTGCGCCGTGGCAGAAGACGCGCCGCATCACCGACGCGACGCACCGCGAGGCGATGGTGCGGCTGGCCATCGAGGGCGAGCCGGGCTTCGTGCTCGACCGCTGCGAGCTCGACCGCAGCGGTCCCACCTACACTGTGGACACCGTGCGTGCCAGCGCGCTGGCCGAGCCCGGCGCACAGTGGTTCCTGATCATCGGCGCCGACCAGTACGCCGGCCTGCACACCTGGCGCGACTGGCGCGAGGTGCTGGCCCGAGTGACGCTGGCGGTGGCCAACCGACCCGGCCCGATGCCGCCGCCCGACCCGGACGTGCTTCGCCAGCCGCACCGCGTGGTGCCGCTGCCGATGCTCGACGTGTCGGCCACCGACATCCGGGCGCGCGTCCGGCAGGGCCTGCCGATCGACTCGATGGTGCCGCCCGCGGTGGCGCGCTATATTGAACAACACCAGATCTACAGGGACTGAATGGACATCCGCAAGCTGCAACGCGCCATCGTCGACGGGCTCGAAGACGTCAAGGCGCAGGACATCCGCGTGTTCAACACCGAGCACCTGTCGCCCCTGTTCGAGCGCGTCATCGTCGCATCGGGCACGAGCAACCGCCAGACCAAGGCGCTCGCCTCCAGCGTGCGCGACGCCGTCAAGAAGCGCGGCATGGACGTGATGCGCACCGAGGGCGAGGACAACGGCGAGTGGATCATCGTCGACTGCGGTGCCGCGGTGGCGCACATCATGCAGCCGGCCATCCGCCAGTACTACAACCTCGAGGAGATCTGGGGCGACAAGGCGGTCAAGCTCAAGATGGGCGACACCGCTGCGCGCGGCCTGCCCAAGGCCGAGACGCCGGCCCAGGCCAAGGCGGCCGCCAAGGCGGCGGCCGGGAAGGCGTCTTCCGCCAAGGCCTCTTTCGCCAAGGCAACCACCGGCAAGGCCACGCCCGCGAAGTCCACGAAGTCTGCGAGCGGCACGGGCACGGCGTCCCGCAAGGCGACCGCTGCCCGCAAGTCGCCGGCTCGCCAGCCCGCCAGCGGGACCACGGCAGCCCGCAGCGCCCCGCGAAAGACAGCCGCCAAGCCCGCGCCCCGCAACGCGCCGCGCCAGGCCGCCGCGAAACCCGCGCGCAAGGCAGCCGGCGCGCCGGCCAAGTCCGCACCGCGACGCAAAGCCGGCGCATGAGGCTTGCGCTGGTCGCCGTCGGCCAGCGCCAACCGGCCTGGGCCGACGCGGCCTTCGACGACTTCGCCAAGCGCTTCCCCGCCGAATGCCGGCTCGAGCTCAAGGCCGTGAAGGCCGAGCCGCGCACCAGCGGCAAGCCGGTGGACGCGCTGATGGCCGCCGAGGCCGAACGCATCGAGCAGGCCTGCCCGCGCGGCGCGCGCCGCGTGGTGCTCGACGAGCGCGGCGAGCGCCGCACCACCGTGCAGCTGGCCGAGCGGCTTCGCTTCTGGCTCGGCGACGGGCGTGACGTGGCCCTGCTGATCGGCGGCCCGGACGGGCTGGCCCCGCGCCTGAAGGCCACGGCCGACGAGACCCTGCGCCTGTCCGACCTGACGCTGCCTCACGCCTTTGCCCGCGTGCTGCTGGCCGAGGCGTTGTACCGGGCCTGGTCGGTCACTGCCGGCCATCCCTATCACCGCGAATAGCCCCATGGCCGCCGCGTTCGTCTACCTCGCGTCCCAGAGCCCGCGCCGGCGCCAGCTGCTGGACCAGATCGGCGCGCGTCACGAGCTGCTGCTGCCCGACGCCGACGAGGACGCCGAGGCGCTGGAGGCCGTGCGCCCGGGCGAGCTGCCGGCGCACTACGTGGTGCGCGTCACGCGGGCCAAGCTCGCCGCGGCGCGGACCCGCCTCGCGCGGCGCGGCCTGCCCGCGGCGCCGCTGCTGTGCGCCGACACCACCGTGGCGCTGGGCCGGCGCATCCTGGGCAAGCCGGCCGACGCCGACGAGGCGCGCGCCATGCTGCTGGCGTTGTCCGGTCGCACGCATCGCGTGCTGTCGGCCGTGGCCCTGTGGACCGGCACCCGCCGCATCGAGGCGCTGAGCCTGTCGCGCGTGCGCTTCGCGGTGCTGCCGCCGCGCGTGGTCGACGCCTACGTGGCCAGCGGCGAACCCTTCGGCAAGGCTGGCGCCTACGCGGTGCAGAGCGCGCTGGCGGGCTGGATCCTGCACATCGACGGCAGCTACAGCGGCATCATGGGCCTGCCGCTGGCCGAGACCGCGGCCTTGCTGCGCCGCGCCGGCGTGGCCCACGCGCTGTCCGGCGTGCCCGCATAGACTGCGCCCATGGCCACGCAGGACATCCTCGTCAACTGGACCCCGCACGAAACCCGTGTGGCGGTGATCGAGAACGGCGCCGTGCAGGAGCTGCACCTCGAGCGCGCGCTGGAGCGCGGCCTGGTGGGCAACGTCTACCTGGGCAAGGTGGCGCGCGTGCTGCCGGGCATGCAGAGCGCCTTCATCGACATCGGCCTGGAGCGCGCCGCGTTCCTGCACGTGGCCGACCTGCACAACGCGGCCACGGGTGGCACCGGCCGCGGCGGCAACGGCGACTCCGCCGCGCAGGTGCCGATCGAGCGCCAGGTGTTCGAGGGGCAGTCGCTGACCGTGCAGGTGGTCAAGGACCCGATCGGCACCAAGGGCGCGCGGCTGTCCACGCAGGTCAGCATCGCCGGGCGCCTGCTGGTGCACCTGCCCCAGGACAATCACCTGGGCATCAGCCAGAAGATCGGCTCGCCCGAGCTGCGCGAGCAGTTGCGCCAGCGTCTGAACACGCTGGTGGGCAAGGAGGAGGGCGGGGCGCCGTACACCGGCGGCGGATTCATCCTGCGCACCAATGCCGAGGACGCGACGGACGCCGAGCTGGCCGACGACATCGCCTACCTGCGCAAGACCTGGGGCGGCATCCGCGACCGCGCGCTGGCGTCGCCGCCGGGCACGCTGCTGCACCAGGACCTGACCCTGGCCGAACGCGTGCTGCGCGACCTGGCCGGCGACGAGACAGGCGTCATCCGCATCGACTCGCGCCTTCAGTTCGAGCACCTCAAGGCGTTCGGCGACATCTACACGCCCGGGTCGGTGCGCAAGCTGCAGCACTACACCGGCGAGCGGCCGATCTTCGACCTCTTCAACATCGACGAGGAGATCCGCAAGGCGCTGTCGCGCCGGGTCGACCTGAAGAGCGGCGGCTATCTCGTCGTCGACCAGACCGAGGCCCTGACCACGGTGGACGTCAACACCGGCGGCTTTGTCGGCGCGCGCAACTTCGACGACACCATCTTCAAGACCAACCTGGAGGCGGCCGGCGCCATCGCGCGGCAGCTTCGTCTGCGCAACCTGGGTGGCATCGTCATCGCGGACTTCATCGACATGACGCGCGAGGACCACCAGCAGGCCGTGCTGGCGGAGTTCCGCAAGCACCTCGCCCGCGACCGCGTGCGCACCACGGTGAGCGGCTTCACCCAGCTCGGTCTGGTGGAGATGACCCGCAAGCGCACCCGCGAAAGCCTGGCCCACCTGCTGTGCGAGCCTTGCCCCACCTGCGACGGTCGCGGCATCCTCAAGACCGCGCGCAGCGTGTGCTACGACATCCTGCGCGAACTGCTGCGCGAGGCACGCCAGTTCGACCCGAAGGAATTCCGGGTCGTGGCCAGTGCCGCGGTGGCGGAAATGCTGCTCGACGAGGAGAGCCAGCACCTTGCCGGCCTGTCGGAGTTCATCGGCAAGCCGATCTCGCTGTCGGTGGAGCCTTCGTTCACGCCGGAGCAGTACGACATCGTTTTACTTTGACGATTCACGGGGTGTCACTCCGTTCCAATCGCCACACGTAAACGCCTGTCGCACAAGGGATTTTCGGTAGGAGAGCTGTCTTCTGGTGTCGTGGAGTGCCACCTGATCGCAACAACATTGGGTGACTAGATGGGTGACCAGCCGGGCGACCAGGCCGACCCCATCGGTACCAGGAGAAGCGACATGGCAAGCAAGGGCGGGCTGCTGTCCGATATGCAGCTCAAGCAATGGATCAAGGCAGGCAAGCAGCTTTCAGCAAGCGACGGCAATGGGTTGATCTTCACGCTGTCGGCCGCCGGCAATGCAGCGTGGGTGCTGCGTTATCGACACGGCAGCCAACGACCCGAGATGACCTTGGGGCCGTACCCGGCGATCGGCCTGGCCGAAGCGAGGGCGATGGCGCTGATCAAGCGCGCCGAGATCGCACAGGGCAAGAACCCGATGGCCGAGCGGCGCAAAGCCAAGGCCGTGCTGGCGAAGGACTGGACCGTGCGGCAACTGATCAAGGACTACCGCGAGAAAGTGCTCGTCACGCTGGCGAAGAGCACGCGGGTCTGCTACTCGCGGCACCTCAAGCGCGTCGAGAACAGGCTGGGTTCGCTTGGGGTGCGGGAAGTCGAGTCCAGCGACATCGTTGCTGTCATCGAGGACAGCAAGCTTACCTGGGGCGAGTCCAGCCTCCTGCACATCACGGCCAAGTGCCTGTTCACGCACGCCTGTGGCAAGCGGCTCATCAACGCGAACCCCTGCGTGGGCATCATGATCAGTGCTCTCCTGGGGCCTCGACCGCCGGTCCGCAAGCGCCTGATGCTGAGCCGCGAGGAACTGCACCTGCTGTTGAACGCACCGATGCGCCGGCCGAACGCGCTGGCGGTTCGCATCCTGCTCGCGACGGGCGTTCGCGGATCCGAGCTCTTCACGGCCAAGTGGAGTGACGTAAATCTGGACGAGGCGCGCTGGCACATTCCGGCGAGCAAGACAGGGCCCGCGATGGACGTGCCGCTCGCCCCACTGCTCGTCGACTGGTTCAAGGAACTTCGCACTTACGTGTCTCGGTCGGACTTCGTTTTGCCAGCTAGAGCGCGCAGCCGCGCCGAGCGAAATGGGGGTGACACCCACCTGAGCAAGGACACGGTGCGCGAGTCGATCGACTACTGGATCAAGCAGTACCGGCCGAGCGTGCGCCGCTTCACACCGCACGACCTGCGCAGCACGATGAAGTCGCACATGCGTGCGCTCGGCGTGCCACGCGACATCTCGGAGATGTGCTTGAACCACAAGCTCACCGGCGTCGAGGGGATCTACGACCAACACACCTACTACTCGGAGCGCCGGCAGGCGCTGCTGACCTGGCAGCAGTTCTTGTTGGCTTGCGAGGTGAGCGAGAAGGTCGCCCTCGCCGACAAGCCCGAACTGGTCACTTAGCAGAAGGAAGCCGCCGGTGCCCTACAGGTCGTAGAAGCAGAAAGCGCCAGGGCCTGGTCCTTCATGAGCGCGTCTCGGCATGTTTGGCCACGGCGTGCCCGTACCCCGCGAGTCGCTCGAAGCCAGCGCGACTCAGGAGCTTCAGACTGGTCGGGAAAGAGCGAGCGAATCGAGCCTCTGCGCAATCGGGACCCGAGACGGGCGTCCCGATGAGAAGTTGCGCGCCTGCGCCGGGGTTCATCTGAAGGTAGTTGGTGAAGGCCCGGATGCGAAGCGCTCTGGACTGCTCGGACATGATGTCCATCATTCGCTTGATGCGGAACGGATTCAACGGACCCGAGCGTAGCCCGGCGGGAAGAGGTGCACCGGCATCGCTGACGACGATGTAGTCACCTGCGTTCTTGGGCTGCTGCTTGCCCGGATGAAAAAACGGCTCGACTCCAAGGTTGTCATACAGCCCACCGTCATACAGGTGCAGCCGCTTGAAGCCGACATCCACGACCTGCTCGCTGCCCTTCGGCGCATCCCAGGTCCTCTTCTTCCAGGTGAATGTATCGGCGCGCAGGGCCAGTGGCCCGAACCCAATCGGAAAGGCCGCCGACACCGCCAAGGCACTGCCCAGCGGGAAGCTCGGCGCCTGCGCATAGCCGAGCTCCCAGTCACCGATCTCGGACCCCTTGAACCGAAACCGTTTGCCGTTCTCGGCCGTGGTTCCGTTGATCGACCATTCCGGGCTGAGTCCGATTGCCGACAGCGGAACGTCCAGGCCCCAGTTCTTTCGCAGCTCGAGCGCGAGGAGGTTTGACCTCGACAGGCAGAAGCGCCAGTTCCAGGGCCGAAGCAATTGCAGGAAGGCGCCGGCCTGCAGGCTGCGCGAGCATAGCTGCTCGCCCACCCACGGGTAGGTCTTGTCGATGAACTGCTGCGACGTCGGCCACCGGAAATCACAGGACCGGTAGATCAGGCCCATCAATAGGCTGCCACCCGAGACGGTCGAGATGCGAGCGACCCGCTCGAGCAAACCGCGCTCGGCCATGTGTTTGAGCACGCCCAGGTGGAAGGCCATGGCGCGGATGCCGCCGCCGGACAGGGCCAGTGCGATGGGCGACGAGGCTGTCACCGTCATGGCACGACCTCGCCCGCATAGAGTTCGAGATCACGCTCGCCGACGATGAGTTGAATGAAGGGGAGCCCGTCGTCGGCCATACCGAGGGCCAGCTTGAAGAGCTGCAGCAGGTCGTCGGGACTCTGCCGAGCGTTGTGCCCCGGGGGATGGCTGTGCCACTCGCCGAGGTAGCCAACGACGTTGCCGGTGCGCCTTTGCACGTCGCTGTACGACTCGAGCAACCCCTCGACGCCCCGCTCGAAGTGGCCGGCGCTGTGGCGACTGTCCGGCGGCGGCGGCAGGACATCGACGACGATGGCCTCGCCCAAGTTGAGATCGTGGTAGCCCAGGAGCACGCCACCAGTCTCTTCCGGCAGCCTCGCGGCGCGCAGCTGACGCAGCTTGTCCTCCAGGCCCTTGTCCAGGTGCACAGTCAGCGGGCCGCGCGGCCGCACGATCGGCGCGTGCACCGGTACGTCGAAGACTTCCACGGCACCGGTCTGCGGGTCGCGATGCCACGCTTGGATCACCGCCTGGGGCTGCTCGTGACGACGGATCATCTGCTCGGCCAGCGTTGCCGCGTGCGCGACGACGCTGGAATGCGGCAACTTGTACGAGATGTCGCGGCAGCTCGCGCCGCTCCAGAACGAACCCAGGTGCCCGTCCAGGTGGCGTTTGCCCCAAGGGTGGTTCAGGAGAGCCCGGTAGTACTGCGCTTCAAGCGTGCGCAGCCGGCGCTCGCGGCCCAGATCTTCGAGCAGGAGCACCGATCCCCTGCCGTTCGGCGTCAGGAAGACGGACGCATGGCGCGCGGTATGAGAGCTGGCGCTCGTCAATCGCGGGAAGTCCACCGTTGTCGAGCAATCGACGACCAGGCTGGCGCTCGCGATCGCCGTGCCGACGGCTTCGCTCGCGCGGTCACAGGCATCTGCGACGAGGGAACGGGCCATTCCTGCAGTACCGTGAACGAGGTCAGCCAGAGCCTGGCAAGCGCTGGCCTTGGGTTGTCCGATCTGGTTGAAAAATGCTGAGTGCCTGGCCAGGTTGTGTGGCTTCACATGGTCGGAGTCGATGATGGTCCAGGAGCCCCAGCCGGCCCGCGTCCAGAGGTTCAGCAGTTCACTGCCCAGGGCACCAGCGCCCACGAGGACCGCTGCATCGGGGCCTTGGTTGGGGGTTGCCGACAGGGTTCGAAACGCCGCGCGACTCGGCGCGTCGAGCACCGCAGCAGGGAGGGTCAGCAGACTGCGCCAATCCCCTTCGGTGGGCGCACGACCACCGATAGGGGTGTCCTTGAAGACTCGACCGTCAACGCGCGTGTAGGCGCCCAAACGCAGGCCGAGTTCAAGGCGGCCCACTGCGGTCAACAACGCCAGCCGCTGGGTCCGCTCTGCGGGCGCTCCGGCCTCGCGGCATACGGGCACGTTCAGCATCACGACGAAGCGCTCGCTCGCCCCCTTCAGCGCCTCACCGTTGGGCTGAATCTGCTGCGACAGGTTGTCGCGCAGCATCGCAGCGAGATCCAAGCCTCGTCCTGCCAGCTCATCGGCTGCGGCGCCCAGGGTTGAAGGAATGTCGGTCCGACTGCCTTGGACGATGGGCGGGCAGTCGATGATCGCGATGCCCAAGCCCTCGACCTTGGCGCTTCCCCGGGCGGCGGCTTGCAGCATCAGGGTCGACGTGCCGCGAAGATGCGCGGGTTCTATGAAGGCAGCGAAGAATCGCAAGTCTCCTCGCTGCCGCAGTTGATCGAAATCTGCGGGGATGACGAGTTCCCAGCCAGTATCGAAGAACGGCAACTCCAGCGGCTGATCGGCCGCGTGCAGCGCGCCCTGCGATGTCTTCAGCAGCCACCACTGGATGCGGCGCAGGAACTTGGGCGCCGTCCACGAGCGCATCACCGACCGATGAGGTTCGAAGTACAAGCACAGGCTTCGGGGCTCGCCGGCCGGCGTGGCGTTCAGGTGCATGACCGCCGGGAAGTCCTTGCGCAGTGCCAGCACCGCGGGCGGCTTGTCGCCGCCGGCACCCACCACAATCGCCATCCTTTCGGGGCTGCGCAGACCGAACGGATTGCGGTTGGGGATCGCGTCGCACTCGACGTCGATCACCAAGGCTTCCCGGCCCGGTTCATCGATCGACTTCAAGACCCCCAGCAGCGAGATGTCCGGATTGCGGTCGATGGCGCGGCACAACGCAATGGTGTGCTCCAGTCGCAGCGCCGCGCGATCCGTCGGTGCAAATCCGGCGACCTCGAAGTATTGCAGCGGCATCAACCCGCCCGTGGTGCCGTGCTGGTGATGATGGCCGCGCTGCCCACCACGACGCTCTTCTTCAGCGACAGGCCCGACGACGTGAACTCGAACTCCAGGGGTTTGGGCTGGCTGGCTTTCGGCTCCGACATGGTCACGAGGAACTTGCGGCCGTCCACCTTGGCGAGGTGGCTCTCGTAGGCCTTGCGCGCTTGAATGTGGGGCGGCTGGACCTGCTCATAGGCACTCTTGTCGTCGTTCACCGGCTTGCTGCAGCTGACGATGTAGGCCCCCGCACGCCCCTCGAGCAGCAGTTCCTTGATCAGGGGCTTGGGCACAGTCTCCTTGTCGCCCTTCTCGTCGCTCAGGGCCTTGTAGCTGCAGTGGTGCGGGATGTTGAACAGGTCCCACTTCAGGCGATCGTCGTTCTTGTGCTCGCGCGTGGCGGTGACGATGTCCTCAAGATCTGCCCATTCGGCATCGCCCACCTCCAGATAGTCGAACAGTTCCTTGCCCGACTTGAGGCGCACATTGAACACGAGCGCCGCGCTGTTGCGGACGACGTCGCCGCCGTCGCAGTGCTTGATGAACGGCGAGTGGCAGAAGAACTCGACCTTGTCAGCGTCCAAGCTGAACCCGGGCACCAGTGTGCCGGCGTCGACGATGAGGTGGTCGCGTGCGTCCGGCTTCTCACCACGCGCCTTGAGGGCGGGTTCCAGCCAGTCCTTGAGGTCCTGAGGCTTCGAGAACACGCGGATGCCCTTGCCTGCAAGAAGCCGGTGCCGCGCTTCTTGGCGCAGGATGACGAACTCCGCGCTTTGCTCGTCGTTGCTGGCCGACTCGACGACCATGGCCGCCGGCACCCACAATTCGGTGATCTTGATGCGGTCCTTGTCCTGGTACTTCTCGGCATGCTCCAGCCAGAAGAAGTCAGTGCTGCCCTGGATGTGGTCCTTGTCGGCGTGTGTGAAGGCGACGACGTCGAAGTTGTCCCGCTTGGCGTCCTTGAGTTCGCCGCGCAAGCGCTTCTTGAGGTCGATCTCGGGGGTGTCGTCATCCTCGGCCTTGTCACGGTGGCAGAAGTCAAAGAGGACGCGGCGGCCGTTGTCCACCACGATCTGGCTCGTGTCGCCATTGCCCACCGGATAGAAGACCACCTTGTGCGTTTCAGACATGTTGTGCCTTTCCCTTACTTGAACTTGTAGCTCTTGATGCCCGCCGAGTCCACGACGGTACGGATGGACTGGCCCTGGCCGGTGTTCGTGGCGTACCAGTTCTGCGAGTGATCGTTGAACAGCCGCTTCGCGGCCGCATGCGGGTGACCGTACTGGCTCTGCACGCCGGCGCTGACCAGGATGGTGTGCGGCTTGATACAGGACAGGGCGGCCGCCGAGATGCCGTTCTCGGACCCATGGTGCGGAGCCGCCAGGACATCTGACCGGAGCACACGCCCGAAGTAGCGCACGATCGAATCCCAGCGATTGACCTCGGTGTCGCCGGTAACGAGGTAGGTGCGACCGGTCGCATGTTCGGTGACCTTGCAGACGATTGAGCAGTTGTTCGAGGAGTTCATGTCCTCGCGGTGCGGCGAGAAGATCTCGAACGAGAACTCGGCACACAGCTTCTGGTAGAAGCGCAGGTTGTTGTCGCCCAGGGCCACCGACACGTGGTCGATGCCCTTCTGCTGATCCAGCACATCGATGGCGTCGAAGCAGAGGTCAGCGGTGCGCGTGCGCTTGCGGTAGTTGGGGTACATGAGCCAGTTCGGCCGGTACTTGTTCAGCACCAGCTTCATGCCGGCCTCGCAAAAGTGATCGGCGTCGAAGCCGGTCACGACCAGGCCCACAAGTTCGCGGCCTGCCAGGATCGAACTCAGCGCTGCCTTGACGAACACCGTGTCCTGCCCGGAACTCAGGGGCAAGAAGGTGTCGACGATGAACGCTTCGTTCTCGCCTGCCACGACGACAAACTGGCCTTGGCCGACGTTGAGAGTGAAGATTTCCATGGAGACGCGGTTCCTTCTGGGCAGGGATCGGGGCGGGCGGCCTTAAGGTCCTTGAGGTGGCGCTGGCGCTGCGGCCCCTGGCCTGTCTCGCCGGCATCTGCGCCGTCTGTGACGGCACAATCGCCCCACACAGAGGTATGCGGGTGACTTTCAAGAACCGGACACGGCTGGTGGCATGTCCGGTTTTCAGGTCTGACCCGCATACAACAAGATCAGGGGGAGTCCGTGGAACCAGGCAAGCCGCCGAACGATGACCCGGCTACTGATGACGACATCCGCGACGCCATCGAGGCGCTGACCGAAGATGACGCCTTTCGTTTGCGCAAGGCAGCCCAGGCGTTCCTGTTCGGAACCGAGTATCAGGATGCGATGGAACTCGTCAATGAGGCCGTGCTGCGCGCGATGGACGGAACCCTTGGCGGACAAGGGCGCCATTGGCCCAAGCAGCGGGTGCCGTTCGTTGCCTTCATGATCATGACGATGATGAGCATCGCCGACGGATCGCGTGAGTCGCATCTCATGTCGAGGACCGACCGCCTCGAAGGCTTGTCCCTCAAGGGTGAGGGCGCTGATCACGTGCTCGACTACCTCGGCTTTTCGACCCAGAGCGTCGAGGACGAGGCGTTGGATGCCGAAGAGGAGGCCGCGACCATCGCACGCGCCAAGGCGGATGCTGACCGCATCGACGCGCTGTTCGCCAACGATCAAGAGGTCGGCTGGCTCGTGATGTGCATCAAAGAAGGCAAGTCGCCGGCCAAGGCGCGCGAGCTGGCGGGTTTCACGACCACTGAATACGAAACCATCAGGAAACGCTTGCGCCGTGGCGCGGCCAAGCTGTTTCCCGGAAGGAGGTCCGCATGACTGCGCCAAACCATCGAGCGGAGTTGGCAGCGCTGCGGGTCGTCGCACTCGAGGACATCCTGAACACGTCAGATGCTGAACTTCGCAAGGAAGCCGTGGAAGACGGCGAGGATGTCACTGCGATCGCGGCGGGCCTGAAGTCGGCGATGCGGGACGCCGCTGCGTCCGCGCTCAGGCAGCGAATGAGCCAGGCCAAGGCGCGCATGACTGCGGGGCCCGTGCAGCAACTGGGCCGGCCCGCGCGCCCGCCTATGGAGCGACTGAAGCAGTTGATCCAGGAAGCGTTCGCCAGCGATCGCAGTCTCGGGCTCGCGTTCCGTGACGGCAAGCGGCAGTCGGACGCCGACTGGGAGAGTCTGTACGACGATTTGGTGGCCTTGGGCAAGATCAAGTCGGCGTCGCATGAGGATTGACACCGCGCGGCTGTCGCCGGCTGAACGGTTGCTCTGGTCCCACGGTGTCGTTGAACCTGGCCAGATTGATCTGGAGGCCATCGCGAACGCGTGCGGCGCCCGCGTCGTGCATCGTCACCTCGATGGCTGTGAGGCGCGTCTGGTTGCGAGTGCCGAACAGGCGGTCATCAGTGTCAACACCGCCGGTGGCTACGAGGGACGACGCCGGTTTTCGCTGGCACACGAACTGGCCCATTGGATCTGTGATCGCAAGACCGGCTCGTTCCAGTGTGCGAAGGAAGTCATCGGGCCGCAGAACGCCGAGGCCAAGTCGGTCGAGGCGCATGCCAACGCGTATGCCAGTCAGCTGATCCTTCCCGACTACCTGGTCGTGCCATGGGCGCATGGCAAGCGCACGAACCTTGATGCGGCCAAGACATTGGCGAATGACTTCAACGCGAGCTTAACGGCAGCTGCGATCAAGCTGGCCAAACGGGCGACAACGCCGGCGTGCATCGTGTGCCACAACCAGAGCCGGCTGCTGTGGCACCAGCGCAATGGCGCCTTCCCCAGCGAGTTCTTCGTGCTTGGCGAGCTGCACCAGGAGACAGATGCGTTTGGGATCGCGTTCGGAGCGGCGACAGGGTTGTCGCGGCCACGCAAGGAACCCGCCGATCGCTGGCTCTCCGGCGGTGGTGCCTATCGGCTCACGATCGAGTCGCAGTCGATCAAATTGCCGGACGGCACGGTTCTGACGATGTTGTCCCTGGCGAAGTAGGTGACGCTTGCCCAGCCTTTGGCCTGGCGCACCGGTTCTCGCGCCGGGAGGTGCTCTGCCTGCGGTGGCTGCCCACCTACGTCGCGGGGTCAGCCTGCATGCAGGTTGCTTGAGGATGGATCAGGAATTCGTGCCTGATGCGAAAGTTGGCGACAATTTCAATCAACCTTCGCCCATGCGCTTGGAAGATGTGCTATTTTTCGTCCGCTATGGGAAGAGCGACGCAATCTCTAATCAAGCGGGTTCAGACTGAGCTCCCGCGAGGGGCGCCGTTCGCCCTCGATACCCTGGAGCACCTGGGCGTCTCCGCGAAGCTGGCCGCCTACTACGCCGACAGTGGCTGGCTGACCCGCCTCGGACAGGGCGTGTATGCCTTCCCCAGCGACGATCTGAGTCCGCAGGCCGCGGTCAAGCTGCTCCAGGGCCGCGTAGCCGGCCTGCATGTCGCCGGCAAGAGCGCGCTGGCGCTGCAAGGTGTCCGCCACAACCTCGCGCCTCGCGAGCCATTGGTGCTTTGGGGCGACGTGCGCTCCGTGTTGCCGAGTTGGTTCAAGTCCCGCTTTCCGGCGCGCTACGTGGCCGCCCGGCTCTTCAATTGGCCGAACGAAGACATGCCGACACAAACGCTGTCGACGCCGCCGGGCGTGGCCGAAGGTCTGCGGGTGTCGGTGCCAGAACGGGCCGTTCTCGAGATGCTGTACGAGGTAGGCACACACCAGGGGCTGGAGGAGGCGCGCAACCTGTTCGACGGGCTGCGGAACCTGCGCAAGGACGTGCTGGAGCAACTGCTGCTCTGCTGCACCAGCGTCAAGGTGGTGCGCCTGTTCTTGACCTGGGCGCGCGAAACCCGGGTCGTTGATGTCGACGCGTTGTTGCAGCGGCATGCCCTGCCTGTCGGCAGCGACAAGCGCTGGATGTCGCGCCTCAAGGACGGCACGTTGCTGACGTTGAAGCCCCATGGATAAGTCCTACGCCGACACCGTACGGCTGCTGCTGAGCGTCACGCCCGTCGTGTTCGCCAACGACATCTTCGCGATGAAGGGTGGCACGGCCATCAACCTGTTCGTGCGCGACATGCCTCGCTTGTCCGTCGACATCGACGTGGTCTACACGCCATGGCAGCATCCCCGCGAGCAGGCGTTGCCGGCGATCACTGCCGAACTCAACGCCGTCGCCGGCCGCGTAGCCAAGCTTGGCCTGACCGCTCGGGCCGTGCCCAGCAAGGATCTTGGCGATACCAAGCTGCTGATCGAGGACGAATCGAGCCAGATCAAGGTCGAGGTCAATGTCGTCTTCCGAGGCACTGTGCTGCCGACCGAGCGCCGAGCCTTGTCAAATAGGACGGCACAGATGTTCAGCGCCGAACTCGAAGTGCCAGTACTCGCGCCCTCCGAGCTCTACGGCAGCAAGCTGGTTGCGGCGATGGATCGCCAGCATCCGCGCGACCTATTCGACGTGTGGCAGATGTTCGAGTCGGATGGTTTGACCGATGCGGCCGTGGAGTGCTTCGTGACCTACCTGGCCGGGCACAACCGTCCGACCCATGAAGTGCTCTTCAGCAATGACAAGGACATCGCCAGCGAGTACGCCGACAACTTCGTCGGCATGACCACGGAGCCGGTGGCACTCGACACCCTGTTGCAGACGCGCGAACGCCTTCGCTCGGAAATGCCGCGGCGGTTGACGGATAAACATCGGGATCTGCTGATCGGGCTTGCGCGTGCCGAACCCGATTGGGTTCTGCTGCAGTGCCCGCACGCCGCCGAGCTTCCCGCGCTGCGCTGGAAGCTTGCGAACCTGCGAACGTTCCGTCTGCGCAGACCGCAGGAATCCGAGAAACAGGCCACCATCTTGGAAGCGCAACTGCGATAGACATGTTCGTGGCAGGGCACCGTGGAGGATGCGAGAAGCCCCGGGGTTTTCGGTGGCAAGGACCCGAAGAACCTTGTCGATGAGCGGGATGGGATTGCCAACGTTCAGGCGGCGTGTAGCCTTTTTGGCCGGAGTTCTTCAAATGCGCAAATTCATCGTCATCGTGTTTATCGTGCTCGGCGCAGCAACGGGCGCGTTTGCCGCTACCGAAGGAGGCGTGGGCCTGAAGCTACTCTTCGGGGGCATCGGTGCGATTGCAGGGGCTGCGATAGGCGGCGCTCTCGCGAGAGTTGGTCGGCGTCGACGACAGTTCGAACAAGCCGAAACCGAGGGCCTCACCGAATCGCAGAACGCGAGGCGCAAGAACTACTGGCTGGATCGCGGACGCCTGACGTCGTCACCGGGCTTGCCGCACCTTGACGACTTCGACCCTCGCAGCCGGGAGCCGTGACTACTTGTCGCGCTTGAGCACGCTCTTCACCGCGTCCTTGGCGGCGTCGAGTGATACGTCAGCGTCGCCGACCACCTGCTTGCCCGCCGTCGCAAAGAGTGACTTCTTTGACTTGAGCGTGCCGTCGGGTGTTTCGACGATCTGGGCCTTGGAGTCAAAGCCATCAGCGGCGCTTGCTGCCTGACCCTGAAAGCGTTTGCGAGCATCCTGGATTTCCGTCCGGATTGGCGACGGTTCTTGCTGTTGGGTTCGGAGCGTTCGCGCGCCGGTCCGATAACCAGCCACGCGGCCGTCGTTGGCTCGTCGCGCGGCGTCCAGCCCCGGCGCAAACGCGGCCTCGTGGCGCGCCCGCTCGTGGGTGTCCCGCATGTCGCCGAATGAGGCAGGCAGGGGGCTTCCGCCCGAGAACGCGCGCGAGGGGCGCAGCCCCTGACGCGCCAACTCGGCATCCATCAATGCGTGGGCAGCGGCACTGGTGCCGCCGTACTGCTCCGCGTAGCGCATGAACATGTCCAGGTTGTGTGGATCCTGAGCGATGTCGATGGACAATGTTTCCCCCCGCTCGCGCGCTGCGCTCAATCGTTCGGCCAGCGCTTGACGCTGCAAGAACGTTGCTTCTGCACGTTCCGATTGGGACGTCGTCACGGCCAGGCGTGAGGCCATCTCTCGCCCCTCGCGGCTGTCAGATGCAATGGCGCTCAGAACGCTGCTGTCCCGCGAGACACGGTCCCCGAACTGCTTGAACTCGGCAAGCTGGTCGGTGGTCATGGCACTTCGGACCTTTTGCTCGTCGGTCGTGATGCCGGACTGATAGTCCTTCCCGGCGCTTCCCTGAACGCGTGCACTCGCGACGGGTGTGCTCAGGCCGAGCGATCCGCTGGCACCGAATGCGATGTGTGCAACCTGAGCCTGCGAAAGACCTGTGCGATCAGAGACGCTCTTCGAAATCTGGTCCAGCCGACTCAAGGTCTCACCAAGTTGCTCAAAGCTGCTGGATGTCGTGCCCGAGGAACTCCGCATCGAACGCAGCTTCGCCGTCCCGCGCGTGAATGCCTCGGTCAACATCGCTGAACGTTGCTGGCCCGTGGAAATCGCCTCGCTGCGCGCCGCGTCGGCCTGCCGACTCGCCTCGGTCACATCCTGCTCCGACACCCGCATCGACACCACGCGCGAAGCGAAGCCTTGGTTGCGCAGCAGACTCACCGCCGTCCGGCCTGTCAGCGCATTCGATGAGTAGGTGTTCCCGGTCAGATCGTTCTGCAAACTGCCCATGAAGGCTGATGTGCGGTTCGGCGCCAGTTGCATCTGATCCATCGCCACGTTGCCCATGCTGACGTTGCCGGCCGCAGCCGACCCGGTGCTACCCGACAGCGTCCCCTGCAGCCCCGACAAACCACCCACGAGCGCCGTGCCGAAGGTCTCCAGGCGTTTGATCGCCGCCCAGGCGATGAAGGGCACGCTGATCGCCAGATACCCGACGATCGCCTCGCCGGAGATCGCCCCGGAGTAGATGGTCGAGGCCGTCTGCAACGCGAGCGCCTTCGCGCCGGTCCCGAGATCTGCTGCAGCGGCCAGGTCGTATGCCGCGTAGATCGACGCCATGTAGTTCAGCACGGCGTACAGCGGCGGCCAGAGCTGGATCCAGATCAGGATCGCCGCATACCCCTTGAAGGCCAGCATCGTCTCCCGCCCGCTGGTCAGCAGGAGCAGCAGCACCAGCAGCGGGAAGAGGGCGTAGGTGATCGCTTCGATCACGTTACGAAACACGGGCAGCGACTGCTCGGCCACCTTGCCGTAGTTGAGCCAGGTCGCGTTCTGCTGCGCCGTTGCCTGGGCGCGGCCCACTGCGAGCACCATGGCGGCCGGATCGTTGACCTTCTGCCCGACGATGTTGCTGGTGTCGTTGATCGCGTTGAGCACTGCGTTCTGGCGGATCAGGTCGGCGGCGGTCGCCGAGGCGTTGGCAATGCTGTTCTTCAGGTAGGCCTGCTGGATCTGGCTTGCGATCGCGCCCGCCGCCGTCGCCGCCGGCAGCGTCGGGTTCATCGCAAACGCGAGCCGCCCCTGGATGCGCGTGATCTGGGCCGGCAGCCGCCCGCCGAGATTGCCGTAGATGTCCGGGCAGGTGGCGACGCTCCCTGATCCGCCGCTGGTCAGCGTGCTGAACCGCGCCGGGTTGGGTGACCCCATCAATGCCCACACGTCGTCCGACGCCGAGAACGTCGCCGGATCGAGCGTGCCGTCGATCAGGTCGTACATCGTGCAGTTGTGGATGAAGTTGATCAGGTCGGTGCGGAAGCTGGGATCCTGGAACACCACCCTGCCGGTCTCGCGGATCATCCGGTTGCCGAACATCAGCCCGTGCTGCTCATAGGTCAGTTCGGCCGGCAACGCGCCGACGCCGGGGATGACCTGGAACGCGGTCTCGAAAAGCCCCGTCAGTGTGTGGCCGATGTTGCTGGTGAGGCTGCCCAGCACCGCGACTCCGAAAGGCACGTTGGCCACCACCTTGATCGCAGAGCCGCCCGTCTTGTCGACCACGCCCACGGTCACCTTCGGCACGATCAGGACGCCGAAGACCAGCAGCACGGTCGCGAGCCACTTCCAACCCTGCAGCTTCTCCGGCGCGAAGGCGTAGGCCAGCAGCGCCGCGACAAAGCCGCAGAAGGCCACCGCCGCGAGCGCGGCCGCATAGTCGCTGGAGGCGTGGATCGCCGCGGCGGCGTTGAAGATGCCGAAGAGGCTGTCGGCGTTCTGGTAGGCGTAGATCTCCCACATGGCGCGGATCCCGCGAGGACTTCAGCGACCGGCGTCAGCGGCCGAGGTAGGCAGCCTGCTGCCCGAGCATGTCCATCACGTGCTGCGGCATGCTGGTGCGCAGCTGGCGCTCGAGCTGCTCCAAGTGGCTGGCCACCGCTCGGAAGGAGCCGACCTTCTGGTACAGCGCCGTCTTTTCCTGCGAGATCTGCAGCAGCACCGCCTGCGCACGCTGGCGGACCTGTTGCGCGCGCTCGCGCTGGCCCTGCTGCAGCATGTAGTCCTTCTCGAGCGCCGCCATGCCCAGCCGCAGGTTGCGCTCGAGAAAGACGTAGGCGTAGTCGGCGGCGATCACGTCGCGGTACTGGGCGATCAGGCTGTCGGCCAGACCCGAGCCGGGAATCGTCGCGCCGATCGACAGCATCTTGTAGACCGGCTCGGTGGTCTGGTTGACGAAGCCGACCTCGGCGGAGTTGTTCGGGATCGCAGTGCGCGTGGCGATCTTGTCGGCGATCGATCGCATCATCGTCTCGACGCGCGCGGTGAACGGCGTGTGGGTGTAGCCGGTGTTCAGCGACACGACGTCGCAGTTCGTGTAGTCGTTGCAGCGCAGCAGGTGCTGCGTCACGTCGGTGCCGGTGCCGGCGGCCTGGCCGTAGAGCAGATGGCTGATCGAGGTGATCGTCGGCGCGATCGGCTCGGGATCGCGCGCGGCGTCTTCCGGGTAGAAGATCACCGTGCCGACGATGCTCATGATCAGCTCGCGCTCCTGGTCGTCCAGATAGGTGCCGGTGTGCTTCAGCGCCTTCCAGGTCAGGTTGCCGACGAAGGGTGCCTTGTTGCGCACGTTCGCATCGCCCGACGAGCGGGCCGACGCGAGGATGCCCGGCCGGTCGGTCGCGCAGCGCCGGCGCGCGGCGTCGCGGTCGCTCTCCAGACCCATCTCGATCGCGAGATCGGCGCAGGCCTCCTGTGAGCTGTAGCCCGCTGCCTCGGCGGCCGTGCTGACGATGGCCTTGGCGGTCTCGCAGGAGTTGATGCGCGCGTTGTTGATCCAGGTTTCGAGACCCTTGGCCCATTTGGTGAGGCCGCCCAGCAGCGGCGACACAGCCTCCAGTGCCAGCTGAAAGGCGATGCCCGGCAAGGCGGCCGTGATGTTCCTCAGCATGTTCTTGAACTCGTCGGCCGAGATGTGAGAGAACGAGCCGCCGAACACGTCGATGCCGCCGCAGCCGGCTTTCGCGCTCGGGAACTGGATCGCCGCGAGCTGGTAGACCTTGTTCGGCGAGCGCATGAAGAAGCTGCCGCCGGTGTATGTGTTGAAGGTCTGTCCTTTGAACGCCCCCGGCGCCGTGTAGTTGCCGATCGCGCCGAGCGCGTTGAACATGTTGTTGACCTCGGCGTTGAGGTCGCCGGCGCGCAGTGTGAGCGGCTGCAGTACCAGCGCCGCGGTAGCAGCCGTCACGACGGAGCGGTGGCAGTGATGAGCAAGAGATCGCGGCATGAGGACTCCCTCGAGAGGTGAGAAAGGGGCCTAGTCAGGGCCGAGCGAGATCAGGTCCGAGCTGTCGCACGGCGCTCGGCACCATCGCCTCGTAGCCCGGCGCAGCGACGGCCGTGATGCGTTCGAGCAGTTGTGCTTCTGACAACACGCCGAAGCCGATCGGGGTGATCTTTCCGGTGAAGGGTTGCGCGAGATACACGGCCGGCACCTGCGTCACCCGCAGCGCGGTCGCGATGCCGTTGTCGCGCCGCGCCTCGGCGAATCCGGGCAGCGCACCGCCGTCGACGCTGACCGCCTCCACGCGGAGGCCGTAGCGCGCCTGGAAGGCCGCCAACGTCGGCGCGAACGCATGGCAGTACGCACAGTCGCCGCGGAAGAAGAAGATCAGCACGTGCTCGCGCCCGAGATCTGCGACCGAGCGCAAGCGTTCGGACAACTGCTGCTGCTCGAACACCTCCAGCGCCTTGGCGTTGACCGGTCGGCCTTGGGTTGTCGGGTCGAGTTCGGGCGTGGCCCAGGCCACGCGCTGCGCGACGTCGGCGAAGGTCGAAGCCCGCGCGACGACCTGGGACTCCAGTTCCATGTAGCGCCGCACGTTGGCCTCGGTCGGCCGCATGATCGCGATGTTGCGGCGCTCCTCGAGCGTCTTCTGCAGCCGCTCGAACTCGATCAGTTCCGGCGCACGGGCTGGTTTGATTGCCGGCGCCCTGGGTGCCGGCGCCGAAGGCTTCGCCGGCGGCGCTTCCTGTTCCGGCTCCTCGTAGAAGTGCCAGCCGCGCCAGGCGTCGGACCAATAGCGGTTCGGCGCTTCCTGGGCCACGGCGGTGCCGCACAGCGCGCAAAGCCCGACCGCCCAAGCCGCAAGAGCTCGATGAGGGACGCGCGTCGTCACGGAGCCTCCTTCAGCGACTTCGGCGGCATCCCGTCGCGGCAGTAGTTGATCCCGAAATCGATCGTCAGGCGGCGCGGGGCCGGCACGCCGGGCAACTGCACGCCGTCCTGCCAGAAGCGCACCTTGAGCCTCCGGCATCCGGCCTGCGCGTAGCGGCGTTCGGTGCTGACGTCGACGTGGATCGGCGTCGTCGCTTTGAAGCGCTCGGTGATCGCGTCGGCAAGCTGACCCGTGAGGATGCCGTGGGCTCGTCCATCGGGGGCATCGATCGCCGCAATCAGGAGTTGCCGCGCGTCCGGTACGGCGACGCGTTGCTGCGCAAACACGGCGCCGGCCATGCCCAGCGCGAGTCCGAGGGAAGCTAGGCCGGTCAGCGCCTTCATTGGCACCGCCCCTGGCCGTAGTAGCAGGTCGGGACCCGGCCCACGCTGTTGCTCTGCAGGGCACCGACATCCGGCAGCGTGGGCACCAGCGAGGCGTAGAACTCCGACAGGTCCATGCGCGCGAAGTCCAGCGACTGCAGCTGCGCCACCGTGAAGCCCGAGCAGTCCGGGCTCTGCGCACCGCCCCAGCCCTTGCCGATCTGCGCGCGGCCCTGTTCGTTGACGATGCGCGCGAGCATCGAGTTGAAGCAGCACTTGGAGGTCGTGTGCTCGATGCACGAGACACACGAGCCGAGGATGCGGATGCACGAGGAGCACCAGGTGCCGATCGTGTGGCACAGCCGCGCGCCCTCCTTCATCGCAAGCCTGCCCTCGTCCTCGTTGCAGGACATCATCGACATGATGATGTAGATGATCACGGCGATCACCAGCGACCACGGGTCGAAGGCGACGACGATGCTCTCGCCGGAGTAGACCGCCACCGAGCCGGCCGGAAGCGCTGCTCCGTTGACGGCCACCGTCACGCCGTAGCTCGTGAACGTGCCGCTGAAGCCGCCGCCCAGCAGCAGCGCGGACATGCCCTGGTAGATGAACTGCCGGTTCTCCGAGTTCATGAGGATGTCGTAGACCAGCCGCGAGCCGGTGCCGAAGATGCTCTGGTTCGTCATGCCGGCGCCGGCACTGTCGCTGTAGCAGCAGTTCTTCAGTAGCCGGTCGCGGCAGCGGTTCTCCTCGCCCTTGAAGACCTGCATCCGATCGGTGTCGAGGTAGACGCCGGCCTCGCGCGCGGCCTCGAGCATCGACATGCTGCGGCCGAAGTCGGCATCGTTGGGCGACGCGATGTCGAAGCAACTGCCCTGGAAGCAGAAGACGTTGGACGGGCAGTTGCTGGCGCTGGTCACCGTGTGGGCCGGCACCGGGCAGCTGTAGCCGTACTCGAAGACCTCGCAGGCACCCGTCGCGGCATTGGTGCGGCGGCAGGTCGAGCCGGTCGCCGTGCAGCCCTGCACGACGAGCGGCGCGCACTGGTCGGGCGGGGAGCCGCTGCTGCAGCTCATCGTGCTCTCGTACCGCCAGCAATCGCGGGTGACGGCGACGCCGTCGATCAACTTCGTCGACGGCGCGTCGACGCACACCGCGGCGGAGTTGACGCTGCAGCGCCCACCGTCGGCCAGCGCCGGGCACTGGTCGTCCCATCGGTCGGTTGCGACGGTGCTGGTTTGCGGCTTCGTGTACGTCAGCCGCATCGTCGGGATCGGCCCGTAGGCCGGGTTCGGGTCCCAGCCGATCACCGCGCGGTCGCTGTCGAGGTTCCAGTAGTAGCCGGGCAACGTGCCGGTGATGTCGTAACCGGTGTATGAGGTCCCGCCGCCGGCCGGCGCGTAGCACCTGCTGCCGTCGAGCACGGTGGTCGTGCAACCGCTGTCGCCCTGGCAGACCGTGTCGTGGATGTTGTCGCCGCTTTGCGTGCCGGCGCGGCAGGCCGCGTAGCGTTTGAGGAACGGCTCGACGCTGGTGCAGGTGTAGCCGGAGTCGCCTCCGCCGGCGCAGACCTCCTGCAGCTCGGCGGCGATCATCGCGGTCAGACTGCAGGTAGAACCGGCGCAGGACTTGTCGGCAATCCATACGCCGGTGCGGATCGGCTGGCCGGTCATCATCGAGTACGACGTGCTCAGCACCGCGACCATCTGCGGGAACACCACCGGTGTGGTCATGTCCAGGTCGAAGAACGCAAGCGGGGAGCCGTCTTGCGTGACCCGGAAGTGCTGCGCGGTCTCGGGGCGGTCCGGCGTGCACTGCGCGTCCAGGCCGGTGCGGCCCGACGTGGCGCGCGCGAACCAGTCCCCGGGTGTGCAGTTCGCCGAGCGCTCGATGCCCACCGAGAGCGTGCGCGAACAACGGTAGTTGCCCACCCCGACGTAGCGCATGCAACTGCGCGCCTGCGTGCCGGCCGCCACCGTCGTCGTGGTCGTCGTGCAGCCGCTGTAGTGCGAGGCCAGGCTGTCGAGCACCGAGGAGGGGCTGCGCATGATGCCGTGCGCGGCCGCAACGGCCGGGTCGTTCGCGCTGACCATGGCGCGCGGCGTGTTGGCAGAGCCCATCGCGCCGCGCTGGGCCTGGCACACCGGGTCCGTAGGCATCGTGGCGCACGCCGCCAGGCGGGCATTGCCTTGGCTCGCCAGGTTGGGCTGCCGGTAGTACGCCGACTCGGCCGGCGTCGTCGTGTAGCCGGGCACGACGCTGCTCGCGCTCGGCGCCGTGACGCCGCCGCGCGCGACCGGGTTGGCCGCCCGGCCCGCCGCGACGCCTTCTTCATGCGGGCCGGCCACCGCCGCGGTCTGCGTCGAAATGAAGCAGAAGAGCGTGAACCAGATGATGGCGCTGCGCATGGCCTTGCTCCTCACCCGGCGGGCGCCTTCAGGCGCATGAGGAACGCACCGGCGTCCTTCGAGAACGCCGGCGCCGAGCGCTGAAAGAACGCGAGCGCATAGTCGAGGCTCACGTCGCCGGCGGCGATGACATAGCCGTTCCCCGGCACACACAGGCCGCTCGTGCAGGGCGCAGCACCCGCCCCGTCACGCACGAGCACGAAGGACGGCGTCTGCGTGACCGCGTAGCGATCGAAGGCCTGCGGGTCGATCTGCACCGCGACCTGGCGGTTGCCGATGAGCTGCTGTACGCGCGTCACCGTGCGCACGAGCGACCCATCGACGAGCCCGCGCAGCACCAGCGACGCGCGTGTGCGCGCGGCCTGGTCGACCAGGCGCGAGAGCGCCGCCTCCGGCATCGCAAAGCTCACGAACACCAGCAGGGTCGGTCCCGGTCGGGCGTTCAGCCCCTGCGGCCCTGCACCGCTGCCGAAACCTCGGGCCAGCACCTCCAGATCGATCGGCGGTCGGCTGGCCGGCTGTGGCAGCGCATCGATCCTCGGTGCAGCGGGCACCGGCGCCTGTCGGAGTTGGGCGTCGGTCGGCGTGCGGTGACGATCGCGTGCGCGCTGCAGGTCCGCCTCGGTGACAGAGGGCTGCGAGCGCTTGGCGCGCTCGATGTCGGCCTCGGTGACGGTCGGTGCCTGCGCGTGTGCGATGGGCGCGCAAACGAGCGAAGCCATCAGCACGCCGGCCAGCCGGATTCGTTCAGTACCCCACACAGCAGTTCCTCTTCCGAAACAACATGAAGGCGAAGTCCTCGCCGCGCACCGGGTACTCCTTGCCGGCCCCCCAGACGATGGTCGAGCGGCCGAAGGGCTGGCAGCAGCGGCCGCCTTCCTTCGCGGTGTTGGGCACGGGATAGGTGAGCTGGGTCTTGTAGGCGGTCTTGTCCATCGCGGGCAGGAAGTACGGACCGCACAGCCCGGCCTGCCCGTGCCAGCCCCAGGCCAGCAGTTCCCGATGCATCTTCGCGGTCAGCCGCTGCGCGAGCAGCGCCGCAGTGCGCACGCCGCCCATGTGGTACGGCACGTGCCCGTCCATCGGGTACAGCCCGCCCTGGCAGCCAGCGCACCAGAACATCTCCGGGAAGCCGAAGCCGACCGTCGCGGCCACGCAGTCGGCGGCGCAGGCCGCCACGGCGACCGGATTCGCGAACAGCACGGCCTCGGGATTGAGGATCAGCGTCAGCTCGTCGTCGCCCCACAGCGGATCGACTTCGGTCATGTAGGCGAGGTCAAAGGAGCCGCGCTCCAGGCAGGGGAAGTCGGTGACGACCTCCAGCCAGTACAGCACCGGGTTCACGTAGAAGTGCGCCTGGTAGAAGCTGCCGCCGTCGCCATCGCCCTCAGGGCGGGTGAAGCGAGCGGCCGACGGCGCAGCGATGCCGGGGTCGAGGTCAACCCCGCCGAGCGAGACCAGGCAGAAGGGCTTGCGGACCACCTCGACGTGCCGCGCGGGCTCCCAGAAGCCGATCGACAGGCCGATCGTCGGATTCACGCCGCAGGTGCATACCGGGCTCGACGGGTTCGGGATGTCTTCCTGGCCGTCGAAGTTCGCGATCGTTGCGCTGCCGATGCTGATCGGCAGGATGCAGGACCAGCAGATGTCGGTGATCGGGTTCGGGAAGCGGCCGGTACAGGTGACGCTATCGGTAGCGTGCGCGACGCCCGTCATCGCCAGCAGCGCTGCGATCAGCAGCATCCGCAACCGAGCAAGCAGGGAGGCGGACGAGCTCACGGCAACCTCATCTCGTCGATGCGCAAGCGAGAGCCTTCCTGCGACACCAGCGCCGGCACCTGCCGGATGCCGAGACGCCGGGTGAGCGCGCCCTGCTGGTCGTAGTACACCGGGACGCGCCAGGACTTCATCAGGTCCAGGTACGAGCCGCCGGTCAGGACGGGTTTGACGGGCGTGCTGCCGGCCATCAGATCGCGGGCGCTACGCACCTGCTTCGGATCGCGCGCGTCGAAGAACAGCAGTCTTCGGGTGAGCGAGACCACCTCGAGCGGGCTCTTGCGCGTGCCGGCGGTGAACAGCAACCTGCCTTGGGCATCGACGATGTTGCGGTCGAGCGTGAAGCTCGGGTCGACATAGAAGGTACGCGCGATCTCCGTGGCGCGCAGGCCGTCGACCGGCGCCGGTTGACGCACGGCTTGCGCGCCGCGTGTTCGAGCCTCGTCAATCAGGCGCTGCAGCTCGCCGCTGCGCTCCTTCTCGCGCAGGCGCCGCTCGATGTCGGCCAGCAGGTGCGGCTCGGCAATACCGTAGGTGGGACCGATCGTGCCGAGATCGACGGCGTGGGCACCCGAAACCGCGAGCGCTACCGAGCAAGCCAGCAAGCCCCTGCGATTCATCGCCGGCTCCCGCAGTCGATGCGCCGGGCCAGTTCGGCGACGCTCTTCGCGTCGCGCAGCTGGCTCGCGCGGATCATGCCCATCAGCACCGGGTCGCCGCCGCCTTCGGAGATCGCGCGGCGCAGTTCCGCCGACGTGAGCGGGCGGCGGCATTGCCGTTCGATGGCTTGCAGGTAGACCTCTGCACCCTCGCGCGCCGCGGGCGCGATTTGCGCGAGCAGCGCGAGGTAGTCGGCCATCGGAATGTCGGACGAGGGCGAGGACGCCGGCTGCCCGCGCACGTTCATGCTCATGGCGACGGCGAACAGGAGGAAGAGCAAAGCGCGGATGCGAACCATCGTCGTGGCCCTCCGTCAGAACAAGGGCACGACGGTGCCCAGCACTTGGTCGGCGCGCACGAGCCCGCTCGCGCGGTAGCGCGAATCGAAGGAATCGGGGTTGGTGCCCTGCACGTAGTAGTGCCCCGGCGGGATCACGACCTCGGCGATCGGCTCGAGCGGCTGGCGATCGAAGGTATGCGTCTTCGCGACACCGACCGCCTCGCCGTTGACGAGAACAACGCGGCCGTTCACGGTCACCCGGTCGCCGGGCAACCCCCGCACGATCTTGAAGAAGGGTTGCCCTCGCAGCCCAGGATAGACCGCCTGCGCCTCGCCGCCGAACGCGAAGACGATGTAGTCGCCGCGCCGCAGATCGTGCGATCGTTCTGCCGACCCTGGTTCCAGCCAGGCCACGTGGCACGGCAGGCTGCCGGTCCAGTTGAAGACCAAGGGCACCCGAGGTGTCGGATCGGCGAAGAGGCGCAGGTATGCGAATGCCCAGATCGCAAAGACCGGCAGGTACAGGTACCAGCGCAGGCGCATGTGGGCGAGCAACAGCAACAGTGCCTGGACCTTGGGTGAGTCGCGGTGCATCACGGTCTCTCCACCTTGTGCTTGAGGTGGGCGGTCAGGTCGACCGTGCGCGGGGTGGCACCTGCGACGGCGCTCTTGAGCACCACGAGGCAGCCGCACTCGCGCGGCAGTTCGTCCAGGGCTGCCGGCAGGCGCTGCGCAAAGACGCGCGCCATCGCCATCGCCTTCTGGCGTTCGTCGTCGGTCCCGGCCTTGGTGAGGATCAGCGTGAACTCGGCTTCCTTTTGCCGGTAGACCTCGCCGACGTCGACGATGCCCACGCGCAGCGCGGGGCGGACGACCCAGTGGTCGTAGGCAGCGAGCGCAGCAGACGCGGTCAGCACGCTCACCGCGCCGTGGAGCAGGAAGGCCTTCATACCGCGTGCCCCCGGCGCCGCAGCAGCTCCGCGATCGCGTCGTCGATGCTGAGGCCCTGCGCGCGGAGCTCGTCGATCGGCGCGTTGTCCTCGAGCTTGTTCGAAAACAGCAGGTGCGTGGCCGGATCGAGGATGTTGCGCGCGACGCCCTCGCCGACCGGCGAGGAGATGTACAGCTCGGAGAACACGCCCGGCTCCGTGCGGAGCGAGTTCAGCAGGCGCTTCTTCGGCTCGTCCATTGACAGCCGTCCCTTGCGGTCGAGCATCTCGATCGATTCGGGTTTTTGCCGCAGCAGGAACACCCAGTCCGAGCAGTTGAAGGCCGCCTCCATCTGCGCCGAGCCGTAGTAGTCGTCGGCGCTCTGCGTCGCGGTGCCGAGCGAGCCGCCGTACTTGCGCGCGCGCCGCGCGGCCTCCTCGACCACCGCGGCCTTGACCGGATCGTCGGCGCCGATGTCGCCCAGCTGCTGCTTCAGCTCATCGATGAAGAGCACCTTGCGCCGGTTGCGCGTCAGGTACATCTCGCCGGTGATTTGGTGCAGCAGCAGGATGTTGACGACGGCGTGCAGGTCCGGGCGACGCTTCAGTTCCTCGTTCTCGATGACGATGAAGTCGTTGCTGAAGTCGACGTTGCTGCGGCCTTCGAAGAAACGTTCGTACTGGCCGCCCCGCGCATAGGGGTTCAGCATGACGGCGAGGTCGCGGATGCGCGGATCCTCCCGCACGCCCAGCTCTTCGATGGTTCCGGTCTTGAAGGCGTCGCGCAGCGCGGTGACGGTCAGGTCGTTGCCGTGCTCGCGGAAGAGCTTGAGCACCATCGCCGAGATCGCCTTGTACTGGACCTCGTCCAGCGGACGCGACATCGAAGCCATCTTGGAGATGGCCGGCACCAGCATGTCGATGTCTTCCTGGATGTCGACGACGTGCGTGAACGGGTTCAGGCAGATCTCGACGTCGGGCTTGAACTCGATGTAGGTGCCCTTGGCCTTGCGGCACAGCTTCTCGAAGGACCGGCCGAGGTCCAGCATCCAGACCTTCGCGTCGATGGCGCGGTAGGACCAGGCCATCTCGTTCATCAGCACCGACTTGCCCGAGCCCGGCGCACCGATGATCGCGAAGTTGTAGTTGCCGAGGTCGTTGTCGAACAGGTCCAGCGTCATCAGCTGGCCGCGCCGGCCGCCGAAGACCAGCGCCGGCGTGCGTGTGCCGCGCCATTCGCCGATCAGGGGCGCCAGGTGGATCGCGTTGGCCATCGTCTTGCGCGAGACGCGGCGCATCTTGGCCAGGTCGCGATGGAAGCGCTCCGACAGCGTCATCGGCAGGCTGGCCAGCAGCGCCTGCCTGTGCATGTAGGTGTCGGCGTTGAGCTGGAAGCCGCGGCCGCGCCAGATGGCGTTGGCGGTTTCGTGCGCCGACACCGCGCGCTCCGGCGGCGAGAAGATCGCGAGCTGGTGGTACAGGCTCACCAGGCTGCCGCCGGTGTCGATGGCCTCGGCCGCCGCAGTCCAGTCCTGCAGCTTCTTGCCCACGTCGGGCATCACGTCGGCCATCTTGCTCTTGGCGTTCTGGGTGGCGCGCACGTGGTTGGCGGTCACGACTGAGCGCGTGACGTTGGGGTCGAGCACGTGCGCGCCCATCGTCAGCAGGAACGGCGCCGTGTACTGCAGCGCAGGCTGCATCAGGTCGCCGATCAGCGAACCCATCTGCCAGAGCGCGAAGTGCTCGGGGAAGCTCTTGATCGAGTAGAAGCGCGCCTCCAGGATCTCGGGAGCGCTCTCCTTCCACAACCGCAGGCCGCCGGGCACGACGTCCTGGATGGTGTCGAAGTCGACGATCTGGTCGCGGATCTCGCGGCCGTCGTCGTAATGGAGGTTCGGTGCGTCGCCGAAGTTCTTGATTGGCGAGATGCGGTCGGGGTTGGTGAAGAGCGCGCACCAATTGATCAGGGCGGCGGCGTCGCAGACCTGGTTGGGCAGCAGCGCAGAGCGCAGCGTCGAGGCGATCGATTCGCGCAGCAGCACCATGCCGTCGCGGTGATTCAGGTTGTCGGCGCTGCCGGGTGCGGTGATGCTCAGCATCAGCCGGAAGTCGCGCAGCGTGTAGTGGAATCCGGTGGTCAGCGACTGCTGCGCGCCGCTCAGCAGATGCCCGACCCGCTGCCGCGCCAGCCGGCGGAACAAGTTGTCGTTGCGGGCCGGGCGACCCCAGTGCTGGGCCTTGTCTGCCTGATCGTCGTCCTCGACGCGCAGGTTGGCATAGCGGCGCAACTGCTCCCTGATGTGGGGCGAGCCGAACAGGTGGAACTGGATGCCGGTGCCGGGCGGGCAGTTGGCGTAGAGCGAGACCAGGACTTCGGCCATGCGCTCGTCGGCGCCGGACTGGGGCATCAGCTCGAGCAGGAACCCCAGGCTGTCGCGATTGACGAACAGCTGCTCGGCCCGGAGGTAGGCGGAGTACGGCAGCCAGGACGCGAACTGCTCGGCAGGCGAGTCGTAGGACTGGCCCAGGCCGAACAGGGACGGCAGAGATCGACTCGGCGGTGAGGGGGCGAGCAAAGGTGTCATCGCGTGCCCCTACTAATTGACTTCGTCGGGCGACTTACCGCCACGGTGCTCGATCGCCCGCGGGTCGGCGCCAGGCAGCGAGGGCGGTGAAAGCAGTCCTGCGGCTGCCGGTCCCGGGCGAGGAATCACGCGCGCGCCGCTTGGCGCCGGCGTGCCTTCCTTGGCATCCGCAGGGCGAGGCGGTGCCTTGAGCGGTGCGTAGGCATCCCGAATCTGGCGCCGGACATGCTCGACCTGCCAGCTGCCGCCGTCGACCTGGACGTAGACGTAGCTCTGGTCGTGGAGATCATGGTCGGCGTCCTCCCAGGGCTTGATCCACAGGCGAAGCACGCGCGGCGCCGAACGCAGCGTGACGGGCGTCGGTGGCAGGCTGCCGGTCGCTGCCACGTGAGGGATGACCGCCGGCGCGGTGGTCGAAGCTTCCAGATCAGCACGTGCGGCCGAGGCGCCGCCATCCTTGCTCGCCGGCCTGCGCTGGCTGGGCAGGTTGTTCTGCAGCGCGTTGGCGTAGGTGCCCGACACCGAGTCGCAGGCCACACCTTCAGGCGACTTGCACGCGTAGCTCGAACTTCCGCTCAGGCCCGACATGCTGGTGCAGCCGGCCAGGAGCGCCAGGAAGACAGCGCTCGCAAGGAGAGTCCTCATGGCCGCGCCTCCGTCGTCCCGACGGTCTGCTTCAGGCGCGCTTCGAGCACCTCGTGGCCGACATAGCCGTCGGTGCGGCTGCCGTCGGCCCAGATCAGCGTGGGCGTACCTTGAACGCCGAGACGGCGCGCCAATGCGAGGTTGCGCTCGATCGGGTGGTCGCAGGTTTGCGTGCCGAGCAGCGCGCTGTCCCCCTGCAGCATGTAGCTCTGCCAGGCTTGTGCCCGGTCCGCCGCACACCAGATGGCCATCGGCTTGGCGGCGCCCTGGAAGGGAACCAGGAAGGTGTAGACCGTGACGTCGTCGAGCCGGGCGAGCTCGGGCTCGAGTTGCCGGCAGTAGATGCAGCCGGGATCACTGAAGACGGCCAGCTTGCGCTGACCACTGCCGCGCACGGTCTTGATCGCATCGGCCACGGGCAGCTGCGCGAAGTCCAGCTTCTCGGCCACTTCGCTCGCCGTTGTCGTCCCTGAAGTCGAACCTGCTGCCGGTGCCGCCGCGGCGAGCTTGGGCCCGGTCAGGTCGCGCATGGTCTGCGTGTCGAAGACGCGGCCGAAGACGAAGTAGCGCGGGTTCTTCGCCGAGACGAAGGCCACGTTGCCGTTCATCCAGACCTCGTAGAGGCCATCCAACGGCGAACGGGCGACCGCCGTGAACGTCGTGCCCGGGTGTGCCTTGCGCAGGCGCGCCAGGAGGCGAGCTTCGTCGGTTGTGGCCGCCAGCACCGGTTCGGTTGCGGCAAGTCCGAATGCGGCCATGGCACTGCCGATTGCCAGGGCACGCGCCGCGCGCCGTACGCGACGCAGGGATTCAGTAGTCGCCGTCATCGGAAGGCTCCTGCAAGCGGTTTCGAGGGGGGTGGGATGCCGGCTCGACCGAGGCCGAAGCGGTGAGGGGCACGTCGATGCGCACGCCCTTGGTGATGACGACGTCGATCTCGCGGCCGGCGTCGACCTCGATCACCGGGAAGGTGTTCTCGGCGAGCTTGATGTAGTAACTGGCCAGACGGTCCAGCGCCTTGCCGACGCCGCTGCCGATGCCCGCGCGGTAGGCGTCGGCACCGCTGGCGCTGGCGATCGTGCCGAGGGCCGAGGTGCTGTAGGTCGTCGAAGCGGTCGAGACGCCCTGGCCGATGCCGCTGACGATGCCGGCCAGCAGCGCGTTGGCGAGCATCTGACCTTGCTTCGTGACCAGACGGCCGCGCATGCCGACCTTGCCGTCCTCGCCGTAGACGCTGCCCTGGATCTTGACCTCGAGCGTGGCGCCATCGGCGCGCACGCACGACAGGTTTTCGGTGCGCAGATAGGCGCGCTCGGAACTGATGTCGCCGTAGCCCGCGGCGATAACGAAGCAGTCGCGGTACTCGCCGCGGAAGCGGTTGGGCAGGACCGAGTTGTCGGACAGGCGGATCAGCACCGGGTGCGGGTTCGACTGCGACTGGCCGCCCGTCGGTGCGTCGAGGCCTCCCAGCAGGATGCCGCGCGTGAAGGACACGGGCAGGAAGGTCGAGACGGTCCGAACGTCGCCGTTCGTTGCAGGCGCTGCCGAACTGCTCGGCGACGAGACCGCTTCGGCGGGTTTGTCGCGCGGGGTGACGGTGACGCGCGACAGCGGCGGCACGATCGTGCCGGCAGGCAGCAACGGCATCGCAGGCGAAGTCCCCGGAACTCCCGGCGGCATTCCAACCGCATTGCCGCGGGCTGGCGGAGGCGACAGGCCGGCCGCCGGCGGCATGGCGGGCAACTGCTGAGGCGCTGCAGGCACCGCCGGCGTCGGCGGCGGTGCAATGGGCGTCGGCGCCGGCGACATGGCGGCTGCCTGCGCCGCGGAGGTCAACCGTTGCTCCAGTTCCGCAAAGCGCTTCATCGTTTGCGCCTCGAAGGTCTGGCGATCCCTGTTCAGACGCGACTGCTCTTCGCGTTCGGCCTCGTACTGGGCGAGCTTGCTGCCGGCGGTGCCGACCCATTGATCGACCGGGTTGACTTGCTGCCCAGGCGGCATCACGCCGAGATTCGTGACCGCGCTGGGCGCGCCGACGGCGTTCCTCGAGGCCTTGTCCGTCGGCGCAGAGCTGCCCGATGCGAATACCAGCCACAACAGGCCGACACCGACCAGAAGGATGCCGCCGAGCATCGCGTACTGGCGCTGCCGCGGCGACAGCCGGTCGGCCAGGCTGCGCGCTCTCTCGCGCAGGCCGGACCACATGCGTTGCGAGGGAGTGCTCATCGCGTGCCCCCGCGGCGGATCACGTAGATGCTGGTCGTTTCACCGGGGCGCAGGTTGTGGTTGTCGATCGCGACTCCGAGCACCTGGCCGCCATCGTTGGTGTCGGGTCGATCGAACTCCTGCTCGGCCAGCACCATGATCGAGTCACTGGCGTTCGTCAGGCGATAGCGCTCGCCGACCAGGTTGCGGCCCTCGAAGCGCCCGACCAGCGCCAAGCGGGCCTCCGCCCAGAGCCGGACCGGCTGATCCAGTTCCTCGACGCGGACGTCGGCCGGGAAGCGGCTCGAGGCCATCGCCACCAGCAGCGCCTTCAGGGCGCGGACATGGTGAGCCGACGCGCCCAGCGCCGCGGATGGTGTCGTCGCGCCGATAGGCGCGACCGCCCTCGGCGTCCGATCGCGGATGACGATGGTGTCGGCCGGCGTGTCAGCGCGGCGCAGCACCAGCGTATACGTGGCGTGCGCGGACGAGACGAACAGGTTGACCGGCTTGCCGGACTCGCCGACGGGGCGGATGTAGATCTCGCCCTTGTCGCGGTCGCATTCCAGCACCACCTCACCCGTCGGGTTGACGGCCGGCGTGGCGATCGTGGCACTGGTGGCGGGGGTGACGTTTGTGGCGAGCGGCGCGCCGTTCGCCACGGCGTTCGTGGGTCCACCACAGCTGCTCGAGTAGATGTTGCCGAACACGTCGGTGATCGGCGAACCCTCGATGCGGATGCGGGTCGGCTCCTTGATCGAAACGATGGCCTCGATGGCAATGCCGTCACGTCCATCGACGACCTGCAGCGCATGAGCGGGCCCGGCGAGAGCGACGGTCAGGGCCACAGCCACGGCGACGCCGGGCCAGGCGAATTCAGGGAGCCGCATTGGGCACCTCCTTGAAAGTCTTGAGATGCATGCGCCCGCCCGCGTAGCTGAACGCGATCAGGTAGGCTTTGAGCTCGTTGCTGGTCTCCTGTGCATTCACGAGCGTGCGTAGTCGCCCGCGCACGACGACGCTCTGCGCGTCCTCGCTCGGCACGAGCTGCTGCGGCATGAAGGCCGTGCTCGCGTTGATGCGCTTGAGCCGCGTGGCCTCGAGTTCCTGGCGTGTCTTCAGCGCGCCGTGCTGTTCCGGTTCGACGTAGCCGAGCAGGACGTCCTTCTTCCAGTCGATCGACGCAGGCGAGACGTCGAGCACCAGCCAGGCGATGAAGCTGCCCATCTGTTCGAGGTACTCGGCGCTGGCCTTGTCGCGCTCGACCCAGAACGACTTGTTGATCGACGGCGGGACGACGAGCGTGCGCACCGAGCCGAGCAGATTCAGGATGACGGCTAGCGACAGCACCTGGCCGAGCGCGAGGCCGCCGACCGTCAAGGCGAGCCCGCGATTGCGCCGCCGCAGTTCCTTGAGGTCGCCGCTGAGTCGATCGAAGTCCATGACGGGTCTTTCGAAACGTCAGCCGACCATGCGCCGCACGTGCGACGGCGGCGTGGCACGCAGCGCCGTCAACGGGTTCGTGGGCAGGTGCCAGTACAGCCAGTGCACCGCGAAGGCCGGGTGCTTGTCCGCCCTGATGCGCGCAATCCAGCGCGAGGTCAGGAAGCCGGCGGCCGTGCACAGCGCGAAGGACCACTTCGACCCCGACATGTAGCCGAGGAACAGGCCGAAGAGGAACGGAGCCGCCACGTCCAGATCCCAGAAGCCGATCTTCCAGGGGTCGTCCAGCCGCCGCGGGATGTAGGTGTTCGCGCGCATCGGAAAACTTCGCGTGCGGGGCTGCCGGCGGCGTCAGATCACCGCGCCCATGATCGCGCCCGCGATTACGAGGCCGACGGCGCCGAAGATCGCGAGGCCGACGTAGAACAGCACGGGCCCGAAGTTGCGCAGCGCGGCCAGCGAGATCAGCGCGACGACAAAGCCGACGAAGCCGACCAGTGCCTTGATGCCCGGGCCCAGCGCGGAGATCTGGGTCAAGGCCGAGACGAGCGGGCCGGTGATGCCGGTGAAGGCCACGAGGTCCAGCGCGTAGCCGGGCATCGCGATGCCGAGACCGAGGGCCAGCAAGGCCAGCAGCGCAAACGCGGCCAGTGGCTTGCGGTGGAAGGTGAAGGGACGAACAAAGGCAGTGGTCATGAAAGACTCCGAAGGTGGTTTGGGCGAGAAGAGGGGCGGTGCGACGCCGGCAGGGCGGCGCGCGCGCCGTGGCGCGCAACTCCCACCGCGGTGGCGGCGCGGGCGCTCGTCCGATGGCCGCGCGGTGAGGGCGGCTCATGGCGCGGTCCCGGACGCGGGGTCATAGGCGACCTCGACACGTCGGTTGCGTGATCGGGACCGCGCATCGTCATTCGGCACGACGTAGCAGCAGCGACCGCGGGCATCGATGGCGATGCGCGCCGGCAGTTGCGGATCGATGTCGAGCAGGTAATCGCGAACGGCCAGGCCGCGGGCCAGCGCCAGCGACTGGTTGAGCGCCTCGGAGCCGAGGTCGTCGGTGCGGCCGGCAACCACGATGCGATCGCTGTGCTGCAGATCCGGCAAGGCGCTGCGCAGCCGCGCTCTGTGTTCGCCGGTCAGCGTGGCACTGCCGAGCGCGAAGAGCAGGGTCAGGCGCTTGGTGGCAGCAGCAGGCACCGACGGCGCCACGGCTGGGGCGGCCGGCGGAGGCTCCGGGGCCACGGGAAGGCCGAGGGGCGCGACTGCAGGCGTGGGCTTCGGTGGCTCTCGGTCCGGGGCCGTGGCGATGGTCTTCGGCGTGCGCGCAGGGCAGCCGGGCTCGACACACTCCGCGAAGCGAGCGCGCTGGCCGAAGTCGAGCTGGGCGAGGTGGCGTGGGCCACGGAAAGGCTCGCTCGCGGGCTGCGGTGCGGCCGATTCGTCTCTGCCGCTGATCAGCGCGCAGGCGCCGAGCGCGCAGGCGAGCACTCCAACGGACAGTGTCCGGCGGCTCACGGCGCGACCCTCACGGCCAAAAGCGGCGCCGAGGCCAGGATCGGCCTGTGTTCGACGGAAGGTGCCGCAGTGCCAAGGTCAGGCAGGCGCCTGTAGACCGACCAGGCGTAGCGGCTGCGAGCGGCCCGGCAGGCTTCGCCCTTGAGCTGGGTGCAGGCGGCGTTGTAGGCGCCGACGCCCTCCCAGCTCACACCGTGCCGCGCGAACTTCTGTGCGAGCAGCCACGCGCCGACCTGGATGTTGGTACACGGGTCGTACAGGTCGCGTTCGTCGATGCCGTAGCGCCTGAGCGCCGGCAGGTTCGAGCTGTTGATCTGCAGGAGCCCGATGTCATAGCTGCCGGTGCGCTGCAGGTGCGACCGGTTGACGGCCCGTGGATCGAGGCCCGACTCCACGCGCGCCATGGCGTGCAGCAGCTGAGGCGACACGCCGTAGCGCTGGCCGGCCTGAACCCAGCACGCGCTGACGCTGAAGGGCAGCAACAGGATCGCAACGACGCCGAAGAGCGAGACAGCTCGCATCACTCACCTCGCAGATAGCCCAGGGATCGCCGGGACGAAGTCCACGGCGGGTGGCGCGGGTGGCAAGGCCGACTTGGAAGAATCGGCTCGCAGCGGGTGAGGCCGCGCGACACGCGCGGGCGCTGGAACTATCGGGCGAGAGCCCGCAGGTCAGGCGAGTTGCCGGACAAGCCGACGTGTGAAGGCGACATCCGGGTGATACGGGTAAGAGAGCAGCGCGTCGGAAGCGGGTCAAGCTGCGAGCGGAACGGCGTGGGGCCTTTCGCTGCCGCGATCGATCAGGACGACACCATGGGCATTGCCGCAGCCGAGCGCCGCGCGATGTTGATGCGCGCGTGTCTCAGGGTGCAGGCGCCGGTGGGGTCATCCATGCGGGCCAGCGCAATGCAGCCTGTGGTCAGTTGGTCGAGCTGGAACTGGGGGTTCGGATAGCGGTTCGCCGCCGAAAGCTGCAACGCCTGCAACTGGACATACTGCGGCCGCCACATGGCCTCACGCCGCCGCAACGTCGTCGGCTCGCGCAGGATCAGTTCGGAGCCGAGGAAGCCGAACAGGCGATGGCTGGCGTCCCCCTTGGCGAACATCTGCGACACGCAGGCGCTGATCAGATCCGGCATGCGAAAGCGCGGCGACACGTTGCGCTCGCTGCGCAGTAGTTCGTAGAGCCATTCGTGCTCGGTGATCCAGAGCATGGTCTCCGCGGTCTCGCCGGCATCTTGAGTGTTGGATGCGGCAAGCGATGGGTGCCCAGTCGGTGTGGCGGCGTTGAGCATGTCGGTCTCCGTGGATGCGATGCGCTCGTCTCGGTGCATGCGCAAAGCGTAGGTTCATGCCTCGATCAAGTCGCCGTGGATATCCAGCGAAGTGGGCAGGGTTTCGGCATCAGGTGTGTAGCGGAAGGCCCGGGGCTCACGCCCTGAGATGGAAGCTGCTGATGGTGCGGCCAAGGAAGACGCTGAGCAGCACGGGGGCACCTGGCATTACGAGCGGGTGAAGTGCCAACGGCAAAACGAAGCCGATCACCGTCATGCAGATCGTGACGATGCCCAGGGACGCATGGGCCGCGAACCACTCGGGGTCGTGCTGGCGAAACTCCTTGGCCTTGACCTGCCGCACGACGAAGCCATCGATCACTGCGGCGGCGCTGAACGCCAGCAGCCAGGGCAGCCACTCGATCAGCGTAGAGAGCCTGAAGGCGGCGAGCAGCAGCAAGGCATCGATCGAGCGGAAGTACGCGCTGTTGAACAGACGCTGATTGACCGAGGCCATCTCGATCGAGACCGCGCCGCTCACCGAATTGGAAGACGGCGCAGCCGAGAGCTGCGGCACCGGGGACGCTCGTTGTGCGGAGTCCGCCGTGGTCAACGCGCGGGACAGGATTCGCATGGACGTCGAGTCGCCCCAGAAGCGCCCGATGGCCTGCTGCTCCTGGCGGACCAGCTCGACGAATCGATCGGGCGGATGAGCCGAGGGCAGGTACAGGACCAGCACCAGCAGGCACAGCAGTGCGACGACGCTGACGGCACGGATCATGGTGACGACCGCTGAGCGAACGCAGTCCGTGGCGGCGGCGGGGTTGCGCCGGCTGGTGTTCCATCGAGGTCCGGGTCGATGATGGGGAACCGCCCCTTGATGATCCGGCCACCCGAAACCGAGGCGAAGTACTGCAGATTGGGCAACTTGCCCAAGACGTCGGCCGGCACCACTTCCTCGAAGCTCTCGGTAAGCTGGGTCGAATAGCTCGACGAGAAGTCGCCCAGGTGGGCATCGCTGCCGCTGCTCAAACCTACGCGCACCGTGTGGATCGCCGTCTTGCCAAAGGTTTCGACCACGAAGTCTTGGGTGGGTCGGTCCTTCGTGCGGAGTGCGATCAGGTTGTTCAGGTTGCCGAGCGCCATGCGCGCGGCGTCTTCGGAGCCGAGCCGCTTGGCCAGGTCGGCCAGCGTCTGCATCGCGCAGGTTGCGAACAAGCCACCCTCGGCCCCCTTGTTCAGGATCTCGATGAGGGGCAGATTGATGACGTTGCTCGCCTCGTCGACGAACAGCGCGATGCGTCGGTAAATGCCTTGGTTGTAGCGCATGCCGGCACGCGCGGCGAGGTCGGCCAGGGCCAGCGCGCCGATCGCCGACGCCACGGAGGGGTCGGGCAGCGAATCGAGACACATGTAGAGCACATGGCCGCCGCGCTCGACCTTCTCGAAGTTGACGATCGGCCGCACGTCGTCGGCGTCGAACGGATCCGGTGAGAGGCTGCGCCCCAGATCACCGGAGGTCAGCATCGAAAGGATCGGCAGCAGGTTGGCCGTGATCTTCTGGTAGTGCTCGCGGTTGTGCCGGAAGGTCCGCACCTGAGCATCGAGCACCTTGCTGCGCTGGTTCTGCGGCACGTGGTGTTCGTAGTAGGCGACGAACGCCATGAGGTCGGCACTGGCCGCCTCCGAGGGGCGCTTCATGTTGCCGCGGTGGGCCTCGTGCAGCAGCTTGCGCATCTCGGGCTGTTCACGCCAGCCGGCACCCAGCAGCTTCTCGAAATAGCGTCGCAGCGAGGCTTCGAGCACCGGCTCGATTCCGCCTTCGATGTACTTCGTCAGTTTGATCAGATTGGGGCGCTCTTCGAGTTCGACGAGCCCCTGCACGACCACGTTGACGGCATCCCATCCGAAGGCCGAGAAGGCACCCGCCGTGTCGGGCGGCATGATCGACTGGATGCGCGACGCAATCTCGGTGGGCTTCTGCCAGTTGAAGGTGAAGTCGAGTCGGACCCCGCGCTCCGGGAACGCCGGGTGAAACTCCATGAATGTGTCGGGCTCGCGGTAGTCCGCACAGGCGCGATCGACGACGCGCTTGAGGCGCCGGCTGTTCTTGGGATCGATGATCACCGTGACGTCTCCGCGGCGCACGGCCTGGGTGATCAGGTTGGCAAGCGCCACACCCTTGCCGGACTGCGTGGTGCCGACGAGCAGCGTGCCGCCTTCGAAGTTCTGCAACGGACGGTGCAGTGGCACCTCGAGAGGCTCCACGCCGTGGATGTAGGGCAGGCCGATCTCGGCATCCGGCTGAGGCATGCCGCCCTGACCGAGCAGGCGCTGCAGCCAACGTGGGACGCTGAACTCGCGATAGTCGACCTTGGAGAGCTCGTAGAGGCGCTGCGCATGCACGGGCCGCCACTCGAAGCCGAAGCCCAGAAAGACCTGGGTCGGATCGTTGCAGTGATGCCGCAACTGACCCACGCCGATCACTTCGATGCCTTGGCCTCCCAGGGAGCTGCGCAGGCGCAGGATTCTTGTCGCCTGCCACAGCCTGCGAAGCGACATGAGCAGGCACAGCGCGCTCAGGGGCAAGGCCAGCTTCGGCGGAACCGCACCGAAAGCGGCGATGCCGGCGAAGTAGAGCGCCGCCGCCAACCAGGCGACGCTGGCGGCCGCCTCGTAGGCACGTCGCCACGGCATCTCGAATCGACGGGCCAGCATCTCAAGTCACTGGGTCGGTGCCGTCGCTGCTGCCGGTGAAGGCCATCGGGTCGAGGCCATCGACGTGCGTGGCCGGGATCACGACGCCGACAGTGGGCACGCCTCGCACGTCACGCGAGGTGGTCGGCGGACCGCCCCGATCCGGCTTGTGCAGCATGCCGACGTCGGCGAGCGAGCGCAACGCCACCGCCGGCTGAACGCCGCGCCGCTCGAATTCGTCCAAAGGCACGAACACGCCTTCGCGCACCGTGAAGACCGGGGCCGCCGCAGGCGGATCGTTGAGCGTGTCGACAGCCTCCTGCAAGGCTTGTCGGACCGCGGGGTTCAGCCGCATCGGGGCTTTGAGGCGAATCGGGCGCGGATCGGCCGACGGCGACGCGGTCGGCGGTTCCTCGGCAGCCGGTGCGATGTGAGGCAGATCGCCTGGCGTTGACGGTTCGTGCGCAATGGGGCTCGCACCGTCCGGCTCGATGAGCGACAACTGGCGTGACGGAGCGTGGCTGGGCACTGCGCCTTCGGGCGACTCACGTGAGGAATGGGACGCGGCCGCAGCTCGGGGTGCGACGGGCTCGTGTTCCCGGCGTTGCATGGAGCGTCCGAGCGTTGCCGGCATCGGCTCGATGCCCGCAAGCACGATCGCCGGCGAACTCAGCTTGACGGCATCGATCGGCACCTTGGACTCGGCGGGAAAGATGGGCCACACCCTGCTTCCAGCGGCTCCCGCTTGGAGCACTCCTGCATCGAGCAAGATGTCGAGCAGCGTGTCGGGCGCCTTCGGTATGCCGGCCAACTGGTCGCCCTCCAGGAGTTCGAGGATGTCCTCGGCCGCGCCCGGCCAGACCAGAAAGAGGCCGTCCTCGCCGAACCACAGACGACCCTTGTCGCGATTGACGCTCCATGCCGAATGACCTGCGGCCAGACGGCGCATGGCGTCGACGAGGTAGCGTTCGAGGTGTGATCCGTACTGCGGCGAGCCGTAGCGATCGGCGCTTGCCAGCAGGTTGCGGTCGACGACCAAGGCCAACGAGCGGCGCACCAGGTCGTCGAGGACGTTGTGCTCCCGATATTGCGGCACGCCGCCCACGCTGGCGAACAGCTGGCGCACGATCACGCCATCGTCGTGACGAAGGTCTTCCAGGACGGCGGCGGGAACGACCAGCGGCAACGCGAACAGACCCAGTCCGCGAACCTCGACCGCGCGCGGGCGCCAGCGGACGAAGTAGCGCGGCGCCTCGCGTTGCCGAAGCCAATCGAGCAGAGGCAACATGAAGGATGGCCACTCCTCGCCCTCCGCAGTCGTGGCGATCAGGTGGCTCAGTACACGATGCAGCTCGCAGCACAGGCCGCCGACGAAGGTGGCGATGCGCCAACGCGGCTCCAACTCCCGGCGAGCCGTGATCGTGGCCTTTCCCGAGAAGATGTGCGCGTCGGTTCCCTGCAGGGCAAAGAAGGCCGTTTCCAGACCGAGGCGCAGCAAGCCCCCCGGCGTCTTGAAGTAGTTGTCGGGCGTCGCTGGCAGCAGATGCACGTAGGACGCATAGCGGCACACCAGCGGCATTAGGTCGCGATCGAAGGTTGCGCGATCGGCGCCGTAGCACAGCTTGATCCTCCCGAGCAGGGGTTCGTGCTCGGCGAGCAGTTGCTCGATGGGAAGCGCTTCGAATCCCGGATCGGCCGATGCGAAGGGAGGCGCGCCGCCTGCGGCCGCCGCGGAACCTGGAACCATCGCTGCACCTCCGGGCGTCGATGGCGCATTCTTCGATCAAGGCCTGATCGGGTCGACCGCGAAAGGCGAGGAACTCAGCGGGTTCTCGCCGCCAGGCTCCGAGCGCAGTTGCCGGATGAGGCGGTTTGCGATTTCCTGGTCGATCGGCGACGGACGCGGAAACGACTCGCGGACGCGCGGGTCGAGCTCAACCCGGCGCACGAGTCGACAGAACGGGCAAGGGGTGGACGACTGAACTCGTGATCCGGGCGCGTCGAGGAACTCGCTGCCGCAGGTCTTGCACTCGGCGAGCGCGAAGGTCGGCACGCTGGCGATCCAGAGCCCCTCGGTGTGCGATGCGAGGTCGAACGCGCGGTCGAAGCTGATCCGGTACGGCGCCCGGTAAACCGAGCGGTAGTAGCGGTAGGCGCAGACCAGTGCCTCGCCGGCTCCGATGTCCATTTCCCGTAGGCGGCGGAAGTTCGAGACGATCACCGAGGCTTCGGTGCGGCACAGCAAATTGGCTGCGTGATACCACTCGCGCGTGTCGGGCGCGCGACCGCGAGGGGGTTGGCTGCGCTCGGTGAACAGCAGCCGCACCAGCTCGCGCGTTCCGATGCCGGTGATGTGGTGGATCGTCCGGACGCGCGCGCCGAGCTCGGCGCAGTCTCGGGACAGCGCGAGCGCGCGCACGCGCCTGTCGATTCGTTTGGAGACCTCCATTGCGCTCGCTCATCGAGCGGTCGGGGCGAGAGACGGTCGAGGCGGGTGGGCGGCCGCCAGCGCACCCGCGACGACCGAGGGTGCGTCGATCAGGGCAGCAAGGTCGTCGCGTGCGACGAAGAGGCTGACCTGCCCGACGGCGTACACGAGCGACCACAGGTGATCGATCGAAAGCGCTCGCAGTCGCTCCGCGGTGTTCGGATCAAGGGCGAACATGCGGCAGGTGTCCACCGAGTCGCGCTCGAGTCCCAGTCGAATCGCGATCAGGGTGCGCAGATTGGTGGTCTGGACTTCCGTCAGTTGCGAGTGATTCATGGTCGGGTCCTCCGAAAGCCCCCGGGCGGTTCAGTTCTTGGTGTTGGACTTCTGGTGCACGCTCGTCGAGCGGTGTGTCGTTCGCATGACTGGCAGCATATGTTGGCCATCAAGGTCACTTCGACAGGAAATGCTGTCGCTTGGCGACATCCTCTTGAATGCCACAGGAAAGTCCCCGCGATTCCGGGCGGTTTCGATCTGAAGGACAGGCGGTTACGAAAGTCACGGTAAAAACACGGCCCTCAGCTCCTCCTGCGAAAGCCGTCCACGTGGCAAGCAATGCAGCGCGAGTCCAGCTTCCGCGCCCCTCGGAATGTCTAGAAACCAGCCCTCGGCGAAATGGCCGCAAGGGCAGGCCGGACGTGCGGCCGATCACTGCGGACGTCGGGAAGTCTGCGGACCTGACCCCGGGATTCCGGGACCGTCTGATCGAGCGCCTGCTGGCGATGGGGCTACCTGCCGATAGGCGGGTGTCGTTCGTCGCTGACCTGACGGGGTGCGCCACGCAGACAGTGCGGCGCTGGTTCGACGAGTCGAACCCGGGCTTGCCGGACCTGCGTTCCTTCGCGCGAGTTTGCCGAGAGCTGGACATCAGTGCCGACGAGGTCATGGGGCTGAACCGGGTGTCCGCCGCGCACAGTGGGGCCAAGGAGAGCCCTCTGCTGCAAGTCGCGCGGTGTGTGCACGGCATGGCCGGTGAACTCGGCCGGAAGGGACGGTCGGGCAAGCCGGTGATGGTCCCCGGCGACGAGATGGCTCCGCGGCTGCGGGAGGGCGACCTGGCGTTTGTCGACTACGAGAGTGGCCTCTCGGGCAATGGCCTCTACGCCTTCGAGTGGCAGGGCCGAATCATCATCCGCCGCGTGGCGCATCAGCTCGGCCGCAGTTGGCTGCTGAAGTGCGACAACAAAGCCTATGCCGACAGCGAGTTCGACGAGAGCGCCGTCGCGCGAAAGCAAGGGCTGCGTCTGCTGGGCAAGGTTCGCGGCGCGATCGGGATGCGAATCTACTGAGGAGGTCGGCGCCAGCGGCGTGATCCGATGAAAACAAGAATGGGGGCCACTGCCCCCATTCGACACTCCTGGGCTGATCGTCAGGCCGGTTCGGCCAGCCCCTTCCACTCCTGCGCGGTGAGCTCGATGAGCCGACCGCCGAGGGCTTCGAACTCCGTCGCCCGATCGTAGTTCTCGACCGCCTGGCTGTAGTGGGTCACGGCGTTCACCAGCCCATAGCCCGACAGTTGGCCGTCCTCGATCAGGTGTCGCAGCACGCCGCTGCGCTCGTCATCGTTGAGGGTGAAGCGCTGCGCGAGCACTTCGACGGTCTTCACCGGATCGCCGGTCAACCGGATGCCGAGCGTCTTCTGCAGCTTCTGCGCAGTCTGGCGGAAGGTCGCATCGGATACCGCCGCCTGCACGACGTCGCGCACCTTCAAGAAGAAGGCCTTGTCGTCGGCCCTCAGCGTGTCGTCCTGGTAGACCACCACACCCTCGTCCTCGGTGGCCAGCGAGCGGCCGACATGCGTCTTGCGCAGCGAGCGGTCGGCCGCGATCAAGCCGTTGCGGCACAGCAGGCGGAACAGCAGAGGCTGTACCGACAACGTGCCTTGCCCGACCTCGCTGTTCGAGATCACGACACCGGCCTGGACCACGTCGCCCGGCGCCACCTCGAAGGTCAGGCGTGGCGTGATGCACTTGAGGTACATCTTCGTCTCGGTCAATTCGACGGACTCGAAGATCACCTCGGGCAGCTGTTGCAGGATCGGCAGCACGCTTTCGGCGAGGTCGAAGTTGTCGAGCCGCCGGTAGCGGTCCGACAGCACGGCGCGAACGTTGCCGTCCAGCGTGCGCAGCATGCGGCGCTCCGGCACGCTCTGCAGCCAGGTGTTCACGTTGCTGTCCAGCAGTTGCGGCTGTTGTTCGCGCATGCGCTCGAAGTACGCATACGGGATGCCCAGCTTCTCGGCCAACTGGTGACGCGCCAGCGGCGTGACGCCGAACCGGCTCAAGCCGTCGGGCTGCTCCACTGTCAGTTCCGTCGCGCCGGCGTTGGTGGCGTGGCTGAGCAGCGCCGTCGGAACGATCATGTCCTTCTTCGTGGCGAGCTGACGCGTCAGTTCCTGCGCCAGGCTCACCAGGGTACGTCCGGTCTTCATGAGAGATCTCCTATCGGAACGCGAGGACGGCGCACCCACCCGTGGGGACGTACGCCCCCGCACGGGTTGACGAATGACCCGCATCGAGCGGGTCGGACCATGGCGCGATGCATCGCGCCCGAAACTCCAGGGCAGCCTTCGCCGTGCGGAGCACGGCCTGGTGCGGCTGCGACCAGGGGGAAAGTCGGCCTTTTCACCGGAGGCACGGCGCGGTTCGCCAAACCTCCGCTGAAAAGGCGGGTGCGGTCGATGACCGCACCTCGCAATCTGCCTCATGCTGCGCGCCGCAGCGCGATGGCTTGGCGCTGTTGCCACACATCAGCCCAGTCGGCGCCCGGGTTCTTCGGCAGGAAGACGCGCACATTTCGTGGCATGTCCTTCGCCTCCTCCCGCTTGAGCCGCCGGGCCAGCGCGAACGCACTGGCCTGACCCGTGTAGTCGCCGTCCGCGTCGTTGTCGGCGTAGATGCAAATGCGGTGTACCGAGTCCGGGATCACGATCTTCTCCAGGTTGCCGGCACTCAGCGCCGACCACACCGGCTTGCCGGTGGCCAGCATCACCGCGATGCCGGTCTCGATGCCCTCGCACACGGCGAGTTCGTCGCTCGGTTCTCCGAGACGGACGGCAGCGCCGGAGAAACCTGCGCACAGCACCTTCTTGGCATCGGGAGCCATGAGCTTGCGGGCGTTCTGCAGGTACGTGCGATGCAGCGTCACGGCATCGCCCGCGGGCGAACGCACGCAAGCCAGCATTGCCGGGTACTCCGCAGTCTTCCGCGGCTTGGCTGTGCCATCCCTCTGGAAGTAGCCGAGTGCCGGGTGGCAGCGGATCGCGCCTGGGTACGCGGCAAGTTCGAGGCCGCGACCCTTCAGGTAGCGGTCCACCTCGTCGCCGATCGCGAGCGGGCGCGCCTCGTTCCAGATGCGCTGCACCAGCTTCTTCATGCGCTCCGGCGTCGGCGCGGCGTCAGCCGCAGCACTGGCGCTGGGCAGCATGCCGAGCGCGCGCTCGACATCGCAAAGCACGGTGTTGAAGTCGGTGCCGCGCAAGGCCTGGAGCAGCTTGAACCCGCCACCTGGTCCGCACTTGCGGCAGTGGTAGTTGCCCTGCCCGAAACGATCGGTGTACTGAAAGCGGTCGACGCCGCTCTTGCAGATCGGGCACGGCAAGGGGCGGCGCTTGAGAATGCGCTCGTCGACGCCCAGACTGGTCAGGACTTCCGTCCAGCGGCCATGAGCGCGCTGCTTCGCCGCTTCCACACGTGCGGCGTATTCGTGGTCACGCATGATCTGCTCCCGGTTCAGGCGTCCGCGCCGATGGCCGTCGCGAACAACTGCCGCGAATCCATCGCCTGGGCCAGCGGGTGGTGCTCGAACTCCCAAGGCAGCAGGAACTGCCGGTCGCAGACCGCGCCGCGTTGATCGACGCGTTCGATGACGAGCGCCGGCGAGCGCCAGTGGACCTGGTAGTACAGGCGGTCCGCACTGGCGATCACGAAGCGCCGGCCGCTACGGCCGGTGAGGACCTCGCTTTCCTTGACAAGGAACTCGAGGTCTTCGATGCGGCCGACGGGGCGCCATGGCGCGGAGCGTTCGAGGATGGGCCGTGTGTGCATGACCGCTCCTCAGCAGGTGAGGCGGGAAGGTTGCGCCGCTTGGCCGGAAGCCGAAGCCGCATCCATCGACCGCGCAGCGCGTAGCTGGGCCTGATGCACGCAGCGTGCGTGCGCGGGTTGCGCCAACGGACGGTGCACGGGCAACGCCGCCGGCTCGTCGAGCTTCGCGGCGAGCGCGTAGATCGACAGCAGGGCAAGCAGGTACAGGACGACCTGAGTGTCGGACATGAATTTCTCCTTCAAGGGTCTTGCGGCTCGCATCTCGGAGCGGAGCCGCAGGTCAGTGGGATCAGGCGAAGAGGTCACCCTCGTCGGCCATGCGCTTGAGCTGCTCGTTGATCCACTGCGGATTGCGTTCGAGCCGTGCTTCGATCCACTCAGGATTGCTCGCGACGGCCTCGCGAACCCAGTCGGGATAGCGCAGCAGGGTGGCCGGCAGCCAGGCGCGCAGTCCAGCGCGAATCCGGTCGCGAACTTCCTCCACGTCGACGAGGCCGCAGTAGGTGATCGGCGACAGCGGACTGCAGCCGATCACGCGCAGGCAGGAGGCGAACGAGAACGGCAGGCCATCCTTCGCTCGCTCGGTGAACACCCAGCGCAACGTGTCGAACTTCTCTTCGAGCGGCGTTGCCGGGTCGGCCAGTCGGTTCACTTCCTGCAGCAAGCGCCAGTGCAGAAAGACAACGTCTTCTTCGCTCCACTCGACCGGGGTGTCGTCGTCGATGGCCGGAGCGTCCACGCTGGCCTCGAGAGACTGGTCGGGTCGTCGCGGCAGCGCCGGACGTGTTTGCGAACGGTCTTCCGTGGGCAAGAAGGCCGAAAGGGCGGTGCCCAAGGGCGGGGCTTCGAAAGAATGCAGGTGTCCCAGCATCGTGGTCTCCCGGGATGGGCGAGGCCACGCACCTCGAGCGGGGCGGAGCCCCGTGGGGTGGTGGGAATCACGGTCCTGCAACGGTGGGTTGCGCGGACGACGTGCTCAAAGGCTGGCTTGGATGCGCAGCAGGTGCTGTGCGGGCCGGTGTGCCAGCGACCGGTCGAGGAAAGCTTTGGCGGAAGGGCGAGGGCAATGGACTGCCGCCCCACCGCAAAAGCCGGCTCGATCGGCGTCGTCTCATCGACGCCGGGCAGGCGTGCGGTCGGTGCGCCGCAGGCGCGTCGGCGAGGACCGGCCTCGTCGGCGCTGCGGCAGCTTCTCCAGGGCTAGCGAGGTTTGAAAGCGGGCCAGCTGCCGCTTGCCTTAAACGTACCGGCAGGCCCTCGGCTCGTCAACGGGTCATTGCGTCATGCGCTCACCCAGTGCCGAAAGCGACGCCAACGATCGGGCGTTTCGCGTGGCAACGCCGCCGCGCGACTTCGAAGATTGCTGCACAGCGGGCGAGACCCCGGAGGACGACCATGGGCGAGATCGACATCGTCAAGCACGACCAGGGCGGCGTGAATGCCCGAATTTTGGCGAGAGAGAACAAGGCCGACTTCCGACGGGTGGAAGCGGCCAGTCTGAAGCTCAAGACGACTTTCTCGAGCGCAGAGGGCAAGCGCATGTTCGTGCGTTACTTCAGTACCCTGCAGCTCAGCGCGCACTTCATCTCTGTGATCGCCAGAACGCGCATCGACCATGCCGATGTCGCCAAGGTCGAGATGGTGATGCGTGATCAGATGGACAGGGCTGCCGAGGCACTGAACAAGGCCATCGACGGTGCCGAGGCGCTGTTCGAGGCGCACGGGATCACGAGCCCGGCCACCTACGACACGGTGCCGCTCGTTGTCGAGGTGGGCGTGCTGTCGTCGTACGGTCGCCGCTACCTCGAACTGCTCGGCAAGCTAGACCAGGTGATGCCGCTCCTGCAGACGCTCGAGATCCACGAGGTCGTGACGACGCAGGCCGTGGACATCGAGCGGGCCGGCCTCAAGCGCAAGGTGCGGGACGTAGCCAACGGTGCCAGGAGCCTGTCCACCAGGATGCGACGTGCGATGAATGCGCTGGACGCGCAGCGAGCGGGTGCGGGCGAAACGGCGACGCGCGACGGTCCGACAGCACCTATAGACAACGCGCGCCCTGAGGACGTTGATCGGACCGTCGACGACGCCGGCGAACCGGCGGGAACTGCCGGCGACAACGAGGCGCACTCCACCGATGCGGCGGCGGGCATCCCATCGGCATGAGGGGCTCGGATCCGGCGGTTGGCTCGCATCGCCACACACTTCGGCCCAAGGCGGGGCCGCTTTCGTGGGAGCGTTGACAGTTCGGATTGCGGCGCGGCTGGCACGAGGGTAGGCTGACGACGAGCCGTCGACGGTTCACTCGCCCGCAGCGGTGCGTCGCAGTCGTCACCTGCACTTCGATACCCGGTGTCGCCTACACAGTGGGCCGCCTTCAGGTGCACCGGCACGAGTCCTTCAGTTGTTGAAGGTGCGCCGGGCATCTTGCCCGCATCGCTATCCCGCAACTGCCAGCCGATTGGAACGCCGGTGGCAGGCCAGGAGTTGTCGCGTTCCTGATCGACCAAAGCGCTCGATGACCGCGCGTGGCCGAGACTGAGAGGTCATGTCCTTCTATCGCTCGGCCCCGCGCCGACAAGAGGCTTGATCATGTCCGACAACCGCGCGTCGACAGCCGCCGTTGCTGTCGAGGTCACCAGGGCTTCGCGCCACTTCGACAACCCGCTCGTCCTACCTGAAACCGGTTTCGTCCGTCAGCGGCTGCTGCTGCGGTTCGTGCCCTTCTCCAAGTCCACGCTGTGGCGGCGGGTGAAGGTCGGCGACTTTCCTGCCCCGGTTCGACTCTCCGCTGGAGTCACGGCGTGGCGGGCCGAGGATGTGCGCCGATGGATCGCTGGCCGGATCTGAAGACACCCGGTGGCGAAAGACCGGCACCGGGATCAAGACCACCCTGGTCACAGCAGCCAGGGCTGCGGTACGTGTCGGGTTCAACGGCAGCCCCGTCGTGGCTACTGCCGTGCTTCGGGACTTCGTAGGTAGTGGTCCCGTGCGCAACCATCACATCGGCTGTTGCAGCCGCGCCAGCAGCGCGGCAATGCCGCGACGATGCGGCTCCTCGACCTGTACAGCCACGGGCAGCGGGTGGCTGGCGAAGAGCACGATGACGGCCTCGTGATCAGGGTAGACGTACAGGCGCTGGTGAACCGGCGCAGATTCATCGCTTCTCCTGGCCCCTACCGGGGCGCTCGGAAGTATTCGAACCTTCAATCTTGACCTGCCGCGCATTTCCAGGGGAACGCCTCACCAGGTCATCGGAGCCATTTGATGTCTCAGGTCGGCGCGGTCGGCTGATGCGTTGCCGAACCCGCGTCGCCATCGTCCCATCGGACGATGAGGCGCCGTCGGGCTCACCCTAGGCTGCGCGCACTCTACTGAACGGTTTCCGCATGAGACTCGACAACAAGGTATGCGTCGTGACCGGTGCGGGCCAAGGCATGGGGCGCGCGATCGCGCGGCGCCTTGCCGCCGAAGGCGCGCATGTCGCGGCCATCGACGTGAACCTCGAAGCGGCGCAGGCGACGCTCGAAGGTAGTGCCGGCCTTGCGCTGAGGATCGACATCGGCGACAGCGCGGCGGTCGGCAAGGCCTTCGACGACATCGTTGCGCGTTGGGGCCGCGTCGACGTGCTGGTCAACAACGCGGGCGTCGGCTCGGTCGACGCTTTCGCCGACATCGCCGACGAAACCTGGTCGCGCGTGATCGGGGTCAACCTCACGGGGGCCTTCCACTGCGCGCGCGCGGCAGTGCGTGCGATGAAGGCCAAGGGCACGAAGGGCACGGTCATCAACGTCTCGAGCACCGCGGCACTGAGCGGCGACGGCCCGGCGCACTATTGCGCGAGCAAGGCTGCGCTCATGGGACTGACGCGCAGCATGGCCAAGGAGCTGGCGCCGCTGGGCATCCGCGTCAACACGATCGTCCCTGGCCCGACCAATACGCCGATGATGCAGGGAATCCCTCAGGAGTGGGCCGATGCGATCGTCAAGGGCGTGCCGATGGGCCGCATGGCGGAGCCGGAGGACATCGCGAGCGTCGCGCTGTTCCTGGCCAGCGACGACGCCGGTTTCGTGACCGGGCAGAACATTGCCGTCAACGGCGGCAGTGCCTTTCTTTGAGGGGAGCGACATGGCAGGTCGGTTGCAGGGCAAAGTGGCTTTCGTCACCGGAGGCGGCAGCGGCATCGGCGCCGCCACGGCACTGCGTTTCGCGCAGGAGGGTGCCACGGTGGTGATCTGCGGCCGTCGCCGCGAGCCGCTCGACGAGGTGGCGGGCCGCATCCGCGCCGCCGGCGGCCAGGCCGAGGTGGTCCAGGCCGACGTCGGCCACGAGTCGCAGATCGTCGGCGCCATCGAGGCAGCCGCCGCGCGCCACGGCCGACTCGACGTTCTCGTCAACAACGCCATGGCCTATACCTGGGGTGCGTTGCCCGAGACGACCACCGCCGACTGGCATGCCAACTTCACCACGTCGGTCGACGGCACCTTCTGGGGCACGCGCACTGCGATGAAGACCATGAAGTCGCGCGGCGGGTCGATCGTCAACATCAGCTCGATCTGCGGCACGCTCGGCACCGCCTGGATGGCCGGGTATTCGGCGGCCAAGGCCGCCATCATCAACTTCTCGCGCGCCGCCGCGGCCGAGGGGGCGGCCTCGGGCATCCGCGTCAACGTCGTCGTGCCGGCGGTGGTCGAGACACCCGCCACCGCAGGCATGCTCGCCGACGCCAAGTCGCGTCAGGGCACCGAGAAGCTGATCCCGATGGGCCGCGTCGGCCAGCCAGAGGAAATCGCCAACGCCATCCTCTTCCTGGCCAGTGACGAGGCCTCGTACGTCACCGGCGCCGCCCTGCCGGTGGACGGCGGGCGCTCGGCCGTGCTGGTGACGGCGTTGTGACCGACTCGCGCAGCCTCGAGGATCGCCTCGATCGACTGGAGTCAGTCGAGGGGATCCGCCAGCTCGCGGCGCGTTACGCACTGTCGCTGGACATGCGCGACCTCGATGCGCATGTCAACCTGTTCGCGCCGGACATCCGCGTCGGTCGCGACAAGGTCGGACGCGCGCATTTCAAGGCTTGGCAGGACGCGACGCTGCGCGAGCAGTTCACCGGCACCTCGCATCACCTCGGACAGCACCTGATCGAATTCGTCGACCCCGACCACGCCACCGGCGTCGTCTACTCGAAAAACGAGCACGAGTGCGGGCCCGAGTGGGTGATCATGCAGATGCTGTACTGGGACGACTACGAGCGCATCGCGGGCGTCTGGTATTTCAGGCGCCGACTGCCGTGCTACTGGTACGCGAGCGATCTCAACAAGCCACCGATCGGCGACCTGAAGATGCGCTGGCCCGGTCGCGAGCCCTACGACGGCACGTTCCACGAGCTGTTTCCGAGCTGGAAGGAATTCTGGGCCGAGCGCCCCGACAAGGATCGCCTGCCCGAGGTGGCTGCGCCCGCGCCGCTCGAGCAGTTCCTGAAGACCATGCGCCGCGGCACGCCGGCGCCCAAGCTGCGCGTGCGCTGACGCCCACGCGCCCTGCTCGGCACACCGACCAGACTCCATGCTGCGACATCTCTTCCTGCCCGTGACCCTGGGCGATCTCGCGCTCGCCAACCGCATCGTGATGGCGCCGATGACGCGCAACCGCGCGGAACCCGACGGCACGCCCGGCGCGCTGATGGTCGAGCATTACGCGCAGCGTGCCGACGCCGGACTGATCGTCGCCGAGGGCACCTGGCCGACCGCCGTCGGCCAGGCCTATTGCCGCCAGCCCGGCATCGCCACCGCCCGGCACGTCGAGGGTTGGCGACGCGTGACCGACGCGGTGCACGCGCGCGGTGGGTGCATGGTGCTGCAGATCATGCACGGAGGGCGCATCGGCTGCCACCACATCAAGCCGGCGGGCGTCGAGACCGTGGCGCCGAGCGCGATCCGAGCGGCCGGCGAGGTCTTCACCGACAGCGCCGGCATGCAGGCCTACGACGAACCGCGCGCACTGTCCACCGATGAGGTGCGCGCGGTGGTGCGTGAGCATGCGCGAGCGGCGTTGAACGCGCGCGAGGCCGGCTTCGATGGTGTCGAGCTGCATGGCACCAGCGGCTACCTCTCGATGCAGTTCCTCGCCAGCGGGAGCAACCGCCGCGACGACGAATTTGGCGGTTCTGCGGCCAACCGCGCGCGCTTCGCCTTCGAGTGCCTGCAGGCGATGGCCAACGCCATCGGTCCGGGCCGCGTGGGTCTGCGCATGCGTCCGGGCAATCCATACAACGACATCCAGGACGACGAACCCATGGCCAGCAGCGCCGAGCTGATGCGTCAGGCGGCGACGCTCGGCCTGGCCTATCTGCACGTGATGCGCGCTCCGCCCGAGCTGGGCTTCGACGCCTTTGCGTTGGCGAGAGAGCACTTCGGCCCCCGTCTGATCCTCAACGACAGTTTCGACGGCGCCAGCGCCGAGGAGGCGCTCGAAGAGGGTCATGGGGCGGCCGTCTCCTTCGCACGCCACTTCATCGGCAATCCCGACCTGGTGCGGCGCCTGCGTGACGGCATCGGTTTGGCCCTGTTCGATCGCCGCACGCTGTACACGCCGGGGCCGGCCGGCTACACCGACTATCCGTCGGCCTGAGCCGGCGCCGAAACGATCTCACCAGGAGCCCTGCATGAGCACTCGCGCTGCCGCCAAGACGAAGGCAACCGCCGCGAAGCGGCCTGCTGCGAAGAAGCAGCCGGCGCGCAGTTCAGCTGCGAAGAAGCCGCAAGCCGCCGCGAAGCACTCCAAGCTTGCGCCCGATCACAAGCGCACGATTGCGATCAGTGGCTCGCAGTCGGGCCTGGGCCTGGCGATCCGCAAGCGTCTGGAGGCCGGTGGCGCACGCGTCATCGGCATCGATCTGCCCGGCAAGGGCGCGGAAGTCGAGGCCGATCTCTCCAAGGCGGAGGGCCGGCAAGCGGCCGTGCAGGGCGTGCTCGACCGATGCAAGGGGCGCCTCGACGGTGTGGTGGCCAACGCCGGCGTCGACGCCAAGGATGCGCGCCTGACCTTCGACGTCAACTTCCACGGCGTGGTCGATCTGCTCGAAGGGCTGCGGCCTGCATTGGCGGCGGCTGCGCCATCGGCGGCGGTGGTCACGGTGTCGCATGCAGTGATGATCACGCCGGGCCTGTCCGCCAGGGCGGCTGATGCGCTGCTGGCCGATCACGACGGGCGCGCGGCCCTCTACGCAGGGCGCTCGCCGGGAGCGCCGTATTCGGTCAGCAAGCTGGCGGTAGCGCGCTGGATCCGAGGGCATGCGGCCAGCGCGGAGTGGGCCGGTGCAGGCATCTCGCTCAACGGTGTGTGCCCCGGTGCGATCCAGACGCCCTTGCTCGAGAAGGACCTGGCCGACAAGCTCAAGGGCCCGATCATCCGCGCGATGCCCAAGCCGCTGGGCGAAATTGCCAAGCCCGAGGATCTGACAGGCATCTTCGAGTTCCTGCTCTCGCCGGCCGCGCGCTTCGTCGTCGGGCAGCTCCTGGTGACCGACGGCGGTGTCGAGTCGCTGTGGCGCGAGACCGACTGGCCGCAACCCTGGGACATCTCGACGCCGCGCTTCCTGCTCAAGCTGTTCGGCCCGCGCTAGTCTCAACGGACGATGAGGCCCCAGGCAGGGGGCGGACACACTCGATCGCAGCACTGAACACCGGTGGCCGGGCCACCCTTGCGATCATGATCGACATCCGCGGACTCGCCTACGTCGTTGCGCAGACAACCGACATCGGGCGCTGGAAGGGCTACGCCGAAGGCGTGCTGGGCATGATGACGGCCACCGATGCCGGTGGCGCGCTCCAGGTCAAGATGGACGAGCGGCAGTTCCGCTTCCTGGTGCTGCCCGGTGCGCGCGACGCCTACCTGGCCAGCGGCTGGGAAGTGTTCGGGCCGGGCGAATTCGAGGCCGGCCTCGCCGCGCTGAAGGCCAGCGGCACGGCCTATGAACTGGGCGACATGGGGCTGTGCGCGCAGCGCCGCGTGCAGCAGATCGCCGTGTTCAAGGATCCCTCGGGCAACCGCCACGAGCTGGTGTGGGGCTTTCAGTCCGACTTCGTGCAGTTCGCCTCGCCTACGGGCATCAGGCGCTTCGTCACCGGCAACATCGGCATGGGCCACACCGTGCTGCCGGCGCCCAACTTCGAAGCCACCGCCAAATTCATGCGCGAGGTGATGGGCTTCGGCCTGTCCGACCTGTTCAACTTCAAACCCGCGGGCGACGCCGGCCCGACGCTGCCGATCCACTTCTTCCACTGCAACAATGGCCGCCACCACAGCCTGGCGCTCGCTGGCTTCCCGGTGGAAAGCGGCTGCGTGCACGTGATGGTCGAGGTCGACGACGTGCCTGAAGTCGGCCGCGCATTGGACCGCATGGCCGCGCACAAGGTGCTGCAGACCGCCACGCTGGGGCAGCACACCAACGACCGCATGATCTCGTTCTACATGCGCACGCCGTCGAACTTCGACATCGAGTTCGGCTGCGGAGGGGCGGTGGTGGACTGGAACGAGCACATCGTCCACGAATTCACCCGCGTGAGCCTGTGGGGCCACGACTTCTCGGTGGGCAACCAGACACGGGCCTGATGCGATGAGCGACAAGCGCATGAGCGCCGCCCAGGTGGTGGCGCGGCTCGAGGATGGCATGACGCTGGGCATCGGCGGCTGGGGCCCGCGGCGCAAGCCGATGGCGCTGGTGCGCGAGATCCTGCGCAGCCCGCTGAAGGAACTCACGGTCGTCGCCTATGGCGGCGCAGACGTGGGCATGCTGTGTGCTGCCGGCAAGGTGAAGAAACTGGTCTTCGCCTTCGTGTCGCTCGACTTCATTCCGCTGGAGCCGTACTTCCGCGCCGCGCGGCAGGCTGGCGCGATCGAGGTGATGGAGATCGACGAGGGCCTGTTCATGCTGGGCCTGAAAGCCGCCGCCATGCGCGTGCCCTACATCCCCACGCGCGTGGGCCTGGGCACCGACGTGCTGAAGCACAACCCCGAACTGCAGCTGGTCGATTCGCCCTACGACGCCCGCCAGTGGGTGGCGATGCCCGCGCTACCGCTCGACGCGGCGTTGCTGCACGTGGATCGCGCCGACGCCCGCGGTGTCTGCCAGGTCAAGGGGCCGGACCTCTACATGGACGACCTGTTTGCGCGCGCGGCCAAGAGAACCTACGTCACCTGTGACGAGCTGGTCGAGCCCGAGGCGTTCGAGGCGGGTGACGAGGCGCGCTACGTTTTCTGGGAACGCGCCCAGACCACGGGCGTGGTCCACGCACCCTGCGGTGCCCACCCGAGTTCCTGTGCACCGCTGTACGGCTTCGACGTCAAGCACTTCAAGGAGTACGCGGCCAGCGCCAAGGAACCCGGCGGCTGGCAGCAGTACTACGACCGCTATGTGGCCTGCAGCGAGGCCGAGTATCTCGAGCGCGTCGGCGGCGAGGCGGCGGTGAAGAAACTGCCGCTGCCCGTGTTCTGAAGGAGGACGCTGCGATGAGCGACACGACGCTGGTCGACACCATCATCTGCGCGGCAGCGCAGGCGTGGAAGCACGACGGCGAGGTGCTGGCCACCGGCATCGGCGTGGTGCCGCGCCTGGCCGCCTCACTGGCCAAGCTCACGGTCAACCCCGATCTGATGATGACCGACTCGGAAGCCTGGCTCGTCAGCGAGCCGGTGCCGGTGGGGCCGCGCGGCGACTACCGCATCAAGCGCGAAACGCACATGGGCTTCGCGCGCATCTTCGACAACGTGTGGGGCGGCAAGCGCCATGCGATGGTGGGCCCGACGCAGATCGACCGCTTCGGCCAGGCCAACATCTCGATGATCGGTGGCGACTACCTCAAGCCCAAGGCGCAGATGCTGGGCGTGCGCGGCTTTCCGGGCAACTCGATGAACCACGCCAACTCGTTTTTCGTGCCCAACCACAGCACGAAGGTGTTCGTCGAGGGCGAGGTCGACATGGTGGCCTCGGCCGGCTACAACCCGGCGCGCCTGGCGCGCGGCTGGAGCCTCGACGACATCGACATCCGCCTCGTCGTGACCAACCTTGCGGTGATGGACTTCGGCGGCCCCAGCTGCCAGGTGCGCCTGCGCAGCCTGCACGCCGGCGTGACGACGGCGCAGGTGTGCGAAGCCACCGGCTTCCCGATCGACGTGCCGGCCGAGGTGCAAAGCACACCACTGCCCACCTCCGAACAACTCGCCTTGCTGGCGCGGCTGGACCCGCACGGCTTGCGCGCCAGCGCGTTGGGCAGCTGAGCATGGGCGCGCACAAGCCCGAGCGCCCGTTCCCCGAGGGCTGGTTCGCGCAGGACGCGGAGGGCGCGCACCTGATCGGCTCGCGTTGCGCGGACTGCGGCACTTTCTACTTCCCGCGCCAGTCGCGCTTCTGCCGCAATCCGGCCTGCGAAGGCGAACGGTTCGAGGACACTCCGCTGTCACGGCGCGGACGCCTGTGGTCGTACACCGACGCGTGCTACCAGCCGCCCGAGCCGTTCCTGGCCAGCGACCCCTATGAGCCGTTCGCGATCGCTGCCGTCGAACTCGAACGCGAGAAGATGGTCGTTCTTGGTCCCGTGGTCCAGGGCGTGGGCGTGGATGCGCTGCGCATCGGCATGACGATGGAACTGGTCATCGAGCCGCTGTCGGAGACTGCCACCGAGCGGCATCTGACTTGGAAGTGGACACCGGTGCCATGACACACGACATCGCGATCCTCGGTGTGGGCATGCATCCGTGGGGCAAGTGGGGGCGCAGCTTCATCGACTACGGCGTGGTCGCCGCGCGAGCGGCGCTGAAGGACGCGGGTGTCGAATGGCGCAACGTTCAGTTCGTCAGTGGCGCCGCGACGATCCGCAACGGCTACCCCGGCCAGGTGGCCGGCGCCACCTTCGCGCAGGCGCTGGGCTGGCAGGGCGCCCAGGTGAACACGTCGTACGCAGCCTGCGCCTCGGGTTCGCAGGCACTGGCCGCGGCGCGTTCCAAGATCCTCTCGGGTGAGTGCGAGGTCGCGTTGGTGATCGGCGCCGACACCACCCCCAAGGGCTTCCTCGCGCCAGCCAAGGGCGAGCGTCCGGACGACCCGGACTGGGTGCGCTTTCGCCTCGGCATCACGAATCCGACCTACTTCGCGCTCTATGCGCGGCGCCGCATGGCGCTGTACCGCGACACGGTCGAGGACTTCGCGCAGGTCAAGATCAAGAACGCCGAGCACGGCTTCGAGAACCCGAACGCGCGCTACCGCAAGCGGTTCGCCGCCGCCGACGTGGCCGCCTCGCCGATGGTGGCCAACCCGTTGCGCCTGATGGACATTTGCGCCACTTCGGACGGCGCGGCAGCGATCGTGGTGTCGAGCGTCGCCTATGCGCGGCGGGTGGGTCGCGGCGATGCGCCACGCGTGGCCGCGATCTCCACCGTCACCCCCACCTTTGCCAGCGCGACGATCGAAATGCCCGACCTGGCCACCGACTCGGCCGTGGCCGCGAGTGCCCACAGCTTCCGCGCCGCGCTGCCGGCCAGGGCCTACGAGGAAGCTGGCATCGGCCCCAGGGACGTGAGCCTGGCCGAGGTTTACGACCTGTCCACCGCGCTCGAACTCGACTGGATCGAGGACCTGCAGCTGTGTCCGCGCGGCGAGGCCGCGGCGCTGCTGCGCAGTGGCGCCACGCGCGTGGGCGGGCGCATCCCGGTCAATCCCTCCGGCGGCCTCGCCTGCTTCGGCGAGGCGGTACCGGCGCAGGCGCTGGCCCAAGTGTGCGAGCTGACCTGGCAACTGCGTGGCCAAGCCGGTGCGCGCCAGGTGCACGACGCGCGCGTGGGCATCACCGCCAACCAGGGCCTGTTCGGCCATGGCTCGTCGGTGATCGTCACGCGTTGAGCATCACCGTGGGCACGCCGGAACTACACACCCCGCTGTGCGACCTGCTCGGTTGCCGCTACCCGATCGTGCAGACCGCGATGGGCTGGGTGGCGGGCTCGGACCTCGTGGTGGCCACCACCAACGCGGGCGGCTTCGGCTTCCTCGCCGGCGCGACGATCGCGGCCGATCGCATCGAGGCCGAGATCCTTCGCGTCAAGGAGCTCACCGGCGACAAGCCGTTCGGGCTGAACTTCCACATGTTCCAGCCCAACGCGCAGCAACTGCTCGACCTCGCGGTCAAGCACCGCGTGCGCGCGGTCAGCTACGGGCGCGGGCCTGACAAGAAAGTGATCGGCCGGCTGCGCGACGCCGGCATCGTGTGCATGCCCACCGTGGGTGCGGTCAAGCACGCGCAGAAGGCGATCGAGATGGGCGCCAACGTGATCACCATCCAGGGCGGCGAGGGCGGCGGCCACACCGGCAGCGTGCCCACCACCGTGCTGCTGCCGCAGGTGGTCGATGCGGTGAAGGTGCCGGTGGTGGCCGCGGGCGGCTTCTACGACGGCCGCGGCCTGCTGGCCGCGCTGGCCTACGGCGCCCAGGGCATCGCGATGGGCACCCGCTTCCTGATGACCACCGACAGCGGCGTGCCGCCCGCCACGTTGAAGCGCTACCTCGAAGCCCGGGACCCGGAGAAGATCGCCGTCTCGCACCTGGTGGACGGCATGCCGCAGCGCATGATCCCCAACGAGTACCTGGCGATGCTGGAGAAGGCCTCGCCGCTCAAGCGGCTGCGCATCGCGATCGGGCTGGCGCTGCAGTGGAAGGCGCAGACCGGCATGACCACCGCGCACGCGCTCAAGGTGGTGTGGCAGGGCCTGCGCGAGGACGCCGGCAGCGTGGCGCAGACGGTGATGGCCGCCAACGCGCCGATGCTGCTGCAGCGCTCGATGGTCGAGGGCAAGCCGGCCGAAGGGGTGATGTCCTCGGGCCAGGTCGCGGCGCTGATCGGCCAGCTGTCCAGTTGCAAGGACGTGATCGACGGGATCGTGAAGCAGGCGATCGAACGGCGCGACGCCATGTTCGGCGTGCCCGCCGCCGCGGTGGAGGAGGCCCATGTCTGACCAGTTCACGAGCGAAGTGCACGCCGGCGGCGTGGCCGAGGTGGTGCTCAACCGCCCGCCGGTCAACGCGTTGAACGCGGCCGGATGGAACGACCTGGCGCGCACGATCGAGCAGCTCGGCGAGCGCGCCGACGTGCGCGTGATCGTGATCCGCGCCGAGGGCCGGGGCTTCTGCGCCGGCGTCGATATCAAGGAGCTCAACGCCGACCAGAGCAAGATCGTCGCGGTCAACGCCGGCAACTACGCCACCTTCAAGGCGGTGCACTTGAACAAGGTGCCGGTGATCGCCGCGGTGCACGGTTTCGTGCTTGGCGGCGGCATCGGCATCTGCGGCGCCGCCGACATCGTGATCGCCGCCGAGGATGCGAGCTTCGGCCTGCCCGAGGTGGACCGCGGCGCGATGGGCGGCGCGGCGCACCTGCAGCGCCTGTTCGGCGTGCAGAAGGTGCGCTACCTGTTCTTCACCGGCGAGATGATCGGCGCGCCCGAGGCGTACCGGCTCGGCGCCGTCGAGCGCGTGGTGCCGCGCGAGCGGCTGCGCGACGAAGCGCTGGCCATCGCCGCCAAGATCGCCGCCAAGAGCCCCGCGATGATCCGCATCGCCAAGGAGGCGCTGACCGGCATCGAGGACGGCAACCTCGAGGCCAGGTACCGCTGGGAACAGGGCTTCACGCTGCAGGCCTACATGAGCCCGGACTCGGCCGAGACGCGCAAGGCCTTCGTCGAGAAACGCGACGCCAAGTTCTGACCGCGAGACAGCCGCGATGGACCTTCAGTTCACTCCACAGCAACAGGCCTTCCGTGCCGAAGCGCGCGACTGGCTGCGCACGCACGTTCCCGAGTCGGCACTGGGCAGCTACGACACGCGCGAGGGCTTCGAGCAGCACCGCGCCTGGGAGGCGACGCTGGCCGAGGGCGGCTGGAGCAGCGTGATCTGGCCCAAGGAACTGGGCGGCCGCGGTGCCGACCTGATCGAGTGGCTGATCTTCGAGGAGGAGTACCACGCGGCCAACGCACCGATGCGCGTGAACCAGAACGGCATCCTGCTGCTCGGGCCGACACTGATGGAGTTCGGCACGGCCGAGCAGAAGGCGCGTTTCCTGCCGCGCATGGCGCGCTGCGACGACATGTGGGCGCAAGGCTGGAGCGAGCCCAACGCCGGCTCCGACATGGCCGCGATCACGAGCCGCGCGATCCGCGATGGCGACGACTATGTCATCAACGGCCAGAAGACCTGGTCGACGCGCGCGCTGTTCGCCAACTGGCTGTTCGGCCTGTTCCGCAGCGACCCGCAGTCCAGCCGCCACCACGGCCTGACGTACCTGCTGGTGCCGCTCGATGCGAAAGGCATCACGATTCGCCCGATCAGGGCACTCAACGGCAAGCAGGCCTTCGCTGAAGTGTTCTTCGACGACGTGCGCGTCGGCGCGGCCAACCGCATCGGCGAGGAGGGGCAGGGCTGGAACGTCGCGATGGCCACTGCCGGCTTCGAGCGCGGCCTGCTGCTGCGCTCGCCGGCGCGTTTTCAGCGCACCGCGCAGCGTCTGGTGGCGCTGTATCGAAAGCACCAGGCGCAGGCCGACCGCGATCCTTCGATCCGCGAGGCGGTGCTCAAGGCCTGGATGGACGCCGAGGCCTACAACCTTTCCAGCTACCACACGGTGTGTCGCCTCGCCAAGGGCACGAAGGTCGGCGCCGAGGCGAGCACCAACAAGATCTTCTGGAGCGAGCTGGACTTGCAGATGCACGAGACGGCGATGCGCATCCTGGGCCCGCGCGCCGAGCTGATCGACGACCCGGAGGTGCACGATTGGCTCGAGGGTTTCCTGTTCGCGCAGGCCGGGCCGATCTACGCCGGCACCAACGAGATCCAGCGCAACATCATCGCCGAGCGCATGCTCAATCTCCCGAAGTCCTGAGGAGCGCACACGATGGACTTCACCTTCAACGAAGACCAGATCGCGCTGCGCGATTCCGTCAGCCGCTTCCTGATGACCGAGGCCGCGCCCGAGCTGCTGCGCGAGATCTGGGAGACCGACGCAGGACGCTCACCCGAACTGCGTGCCAAGCTGGCGGAGCAGGGCTTGACCGCGATGTCGGTCCCCGAAGCGCACGGTGGCCTGGGGCTCGGCGACGTGGACTGGGCGCTGATGACCCAGGAGCTGGGCTACTACGCCATTTCCGACTCGCTGGCCGACACCGCATACGTGGCCGCGTCGCTGCTGTCGCGGCTCGGTGAAGGGCATCCGTTGGGCCAGCGATGGTTGCCTCGCATCGCCGACGGAACGGCACGCATCGCACTGGCCCATCCGGTCAACCCGTGGGCGGCCGATGCGCAGGCCGCTGAACTGGTGCTGTGGGCGCAGGCATCGGACCGCGGCTTGGCACTGCATGCGCTGTCGCCGGGCACGATGTCGGCCTCGGCGCTGCCGAGCATCGACGCCTCGCGGCGCCTCGCCGCGCTGTCCTGCACGCCCACACCGGCCACGCAGGTGCTCGGTGCCGACGAGGCGCAGCCGTTGTGGGACGAAACGCTGGATCGGGCCGCTGTCAATGTCGCGGGCCAGCTCGTCGGGTTGGCGCAGCGCATGCTCGACCTGTCGGTGGACTACGTCGCGCAGCGCAAGCAGTTCGGCAAGCCGATCGGATCGTTCCAGGCGGTCAAGCACCACCTCGCCGACGTGGCGACCAAGATCGAGTTCGCGCGGCCCGTGCTGTACCGCGCGGCGCTCGCGCTGGCCGGCGGCCACCGGCATCGCGCCGCGCTGGTGTCGCACGCCAAACTCGCCTGCGCCGACGCGGCGTGGACGGCCGGCCGCAAGGGCATCCAGGTGCATGGCGCGATGGGCTACACGTGGGAGGTGGACCTGCAGATGTTCATGAAGCGCGCCTGGGTGCTCGATGCCGCTTGGGGTGACCGCGCCTTCCACAAGGCACGCCTGGCCGAGGCGCTGCTGCGTGACGACGCGCCGCTCGGGCCGTCGGTCACCATGAATTGAAGGAAACAACGATGCCCGATGCCTTCATCGTCGACGCGTTGCGCTCGCCCACCGGCAAGCGCAAAGGCTCGCTGGCGCAAGTGCACGGCGCCGACCTGGGCGCCCACGTGATCAAGGCGATCGTCGACCGCAACGACATCCCGCCGGCCGAGTACGACGACGTGATCTTCGGCTGCGTGGACACGATCGGCGCGCTGGCCGGCGACATCGCGCGCACCGCGTGGCTGGCCGCGGGCATGCCGCTGAACGTGCCGGGCACCACGGTCGACCGCCAGTGCGGCAGCTCCCAGCAGGCGGTGCACTTCGCCGCGCAGGCGGTGATGAGCGGCACGCAGGACGTGGTGCTGGCCGGTGGGGTGCAGACGATGTCCAGCATCCCGATCTCCTCGGCGATGCTGGCCGGGCAACCGTTGGGCTTCACCACGCCGTTCGCCGAAAGCAAGGGCTGGCGTGCGCGCTTCGGCGACGCGCCGGTCAACCAGTTCTACGCCGCGCAGCGCATTGCCGACCACTGGGACCTGAGCCGCGAGGCGATGGAGGTCTACGCCAAGGAAAGCCACGACCGCGCGCTGCGCGCGATCGCCGAGGGGCGCTTCGACCGCGAGGTGGTTCCCTACGGCGACTGCCGCATGGACGAGACGGCGCGCGAGAGCACGTTGGAAAAGATGGCGACGCTGCAACCGGTGGACCCGGCGTACCCGAAGATCACGGCGGCCGTCTCCAGCTCGACCTGCGATGCCGCCTCGGCGGTGCTCGTGGCCTCCGAGGCCGCGGTTCGCCGCTATCGCCTCAAGCCGCGCGCGCGCATCGTGCACCTGTCGGTGCGCGCCGACGATCCGATTTGGCACCTGACCGCGCCGATTCCCGCCACCGAGCACGCGCTGAAGAAGTCGGGACTGCGGCTCGACGACATCGACCTGGTCGAGATCAACGAGGCCTTCGCCTCGGTGGTCATGGCCTGGCTGAAGGAGACCGGCTATCCCCATGCGCGCACCAACGTCAATGGCGGCGCCATTGCGCTGGGCCACCCGCTGGGTGCCAGCGGCACCAAGCTGATGACCACGCTGCTGCACGAGCTGGAACGACGGGGTGCACGTTACGGTCTGCAGACGATGTGCGAAGGCGGTGGCCAGGCCAACGTCACGATCATCGAGAGACTGTGAGATGACCGCCGACCGCCGCGATTTCCTCGTCGCCGCAGCGGCGGGTGCCCTGGCCGCGGTGGGCGGCGGCGTGCGCGCGGCCACCCTGCCGCTGCCCGAATACGACCGGCTCGATGCCACCGCGCTGGCCGGCGAGATCCGCGCCGGGCGCATTACCGCGCTCGAGGCACTGGAAGCGGCGATCGCGCGGGCCGAGGCACGTAGCGCGCTCAACGCGATCGCCGAGCGCAACTTCGATCGGGCGCGCGCGGTCGCGCGGGAGATCTCGGGTCTGGGCCGCGCCGTGCGCGAGCAACGGGCCAAGAGCGCTCGGCTGCTGGGCGTGCCGTTCGCGCTGAAGGACCTCGGCATCGCGATGAAGGGCACCGTCACGACCAACGGCTGTGCCTTCTTCCGCGATGCCGTCGCCGAAGTCGACTCCACGCTGGTGCAGCGCCATCGCGCGGCGGGCCTGAACATCTTCGCCAAGACGACCTCGCCCGAGTTCGGCCAGACCGCCACCACCGAGTCCAAGCTGTTCGGCCTGACGCGCAACCCGTGGAACCTGGAGCACAGCACCGGCGGCTCGTCGGGCGGCGCGGCCGCCGTCGTGGCCGCCGGCATCCTTCCCATCGCGCACGCCACCGACGGCGGCGGCTCGATCCGCATCCCGGCGTCGGCGTGCGGCGTGTTCGGGCTCAAGACCAGCCGCGGCCGCGTGCCGGCCGGTCCGGCCGTCATCGAAAGCTCGCTGGGCCTGTCGGTTCACCACGCCGTCAGCCGCTCGGTGCGCGACAGCGCGCTGCTGCTGCAGCTGACGCAAGGGCCCGAAGCCGGCAGCCGTGTCGGCCCGCCGGCGAGCACCGCGCCCGACGCGCTGGCCAGGCCGCCGCGCCGCCTGCGCATCGCGTTGCTGGAGGACAACCTGTTCGGAGTGCCGGTGCATCCGGACTGCCTGGACGCCGTGCGCAAGGCGGCAAAGCTGTGCGAGTCGCTGGGCCATCATGTCGAACCGGCACCGCGCCCGCTGCTGCAACCGCAGGTGGTGGCGGACATGTTCGCCGGGCTGGGCCTGGCCACCGCCACGGGCATGCTGCTGGCGGTCAAGGCGCGCGAAAAGGCGCTCGGCCGCAGCGCGCGCGAGGACGAGTTCGAGCCAATCAACTGGCGAGCGCTGCAAGGCGCGCGCGGATTCACCGCCGAGCAGGCGCTGGCCGCGCGCGCGGGCTTCGATCAGGCCGGCCGTCACTTCGACCTGTTCTTTGCCGAGGTCGACATGCTGTTGTCCCCGACCACGGCGGTGCCGTCGCCGAGGCTGGGCGTGTTGTCGCTCGATCAGCCCTACGAGGACTACGTCAAGGCTGCGATCCAGACCTCGGCCTTCACCTTGATGTTCAACATCAGCGGTCATCCGGCCATGTCGGTGCCGCTGCACTGGAACGCCGCCGGCCTGCCGGTGGGCGTGCAGTTCGCCGCCGCCTACGGCGCCGAGGCGCGCCTGTTCGCGCTGGCTGCGCAACTGGAGCGCGCCGCGCCTTGGGCCGACCGCCGCCCCGCCTTGTGATCCTCACCGAACCTGCGACGACGACACCATGACCGGAATCTGCACTGGCCGCACCGTGATCATCACCGGTGCCGGTGGTGGCCTCGGCCGCGCCTATGCCCTGGCCTTCGCGGCCGAGGGCGCCAACGTCGTCGTCAACGACATCCGGCGCCAGGCGGCCGAGGCGGTTGCGGCCGAAGTGAAGTCGGCCGGCGGCCGCGCGCTCGCCGACGACGGCGACATCACCACGCTGGCCGGCGCGCAGGGCATCGTCGATGCTGCGGTGGCCGCCTTCGGCGAGGTGCAAGTGCTGGTCAACAACGCCGGCGTGCTGCGCGACCGCATGTTCCTGTCGCTCACCGAAGACGATTGGGACACCGTGGTGCGCGTGCACCTGCGTGGCCATTTCTGCCTGGCCAACGTGCTGGGCCGGCGCTGGCGAGACCAGAAGAAGGCCGGTCGGGCGGTGGACGCGCGCATCGTCAACACCAGTTCGGGCGCGGGGCTGCAGGGCTCGATCGGGCAGAGCAACTACGTCGCGGCCAAGGGCGGGATCGCCGCGCTGACGCTGGTGCAGGCGGCCGAGCTGGCGCGCTATGGGATCACGGTGAACTGCCTGGCGCCGGCCGCGCGCACGGCGATGACCGAGAGCGCGATGCCCGACATGGTGAAGAAGCCTGCGAGCGGCTTCGACGTCTGGGACCCGATGAACGTGGCCTCGATCGTGGTGTGGCTGGGCAGTGCGCAGTCGGCGCACGTCACCGGCCGCTGCTTCGAGGCCAAGGGCGGCGAGCTCTCGATCGCCGAAGGCTGGCACACCGGCAGGATCGTCGACAAGGGCGCGCACTGGGCGCCGGCCGAACTCGGCGCGGTGGTCGATCGGTTGATCGCTGAAGGGCGGCCGGCACAGAAGGTCTACGGCGCCTGACCGGATGCCGGTGGACTGGCGATGGAACTGACGCTCAGCGAGGAACAGCGCCAGATCGCTGCCGCGGTCGAGGACCTGCTCGCGCGCGAGAGCGACTCGGCGGCGATGCGCCGCGCCGCGTTCGAGCATCGGGGTTTCGATGCCTCGCTCTGGCGCCAGGTCGCCGACCTCGGTGCCTGCGGCGTGCACCTGCCCGAAGCCTGCGGCGGGCTGGGCCTGGGCATCACCGAAGTCGTGCTGGCGGCCGAGGCCTTCGGCCGCCGGCTGGCCTGCGTGCCTTGGTTCGAAAGCACGGTGCTTGCTGGCACGACTCTGTTGCTGGTCGACGACGCGACCGCTTCGGCGCGCTGGCTGCCCGGCATCGCCGACGGCAGCAGCATCGCAACGCTGGACATCGGCCTGGTGGCCGCACCACGGGCCTGGGCCACGCGCCAGGCGCACGGCTGGCGGCTGGACGGGGCGCTGCCCGCCGTGCCCGCGGCGGCGTGCGCATCGACCCTGTTGCTGACGGCCGGAAGCGACGAAGGCGAACTGCTGATTGCATTGCCGCTCGACGCGCCCGGCGTACAGCGTCATGGCGTGCCGACGCACGACGCCACGCGTCCGTTGGCGCAGGTGCGTCTGCACGAGGTCGAGATCGACGCCGCCGCCGTGCTGCGCCGCGGGCGGGCGGCAATGCGTGCGGTGGACCTGACGCGCCAGGTGGCCAATGTGGTGCTGGCGGCCGAGCAGGTGGGCGTGGCTCAGCAGTGCCTGGACCTCACGGTCGCCTACCTCGGGCAGCGGGTGCAGTTCGGTCGCCCGCTGGCGAGTTTCCAGGCACTCAAGCACCGCTGCGCGCAGATGATGGTGGCGGTGGAACTGGCACGTTCGGCGGTCCTCGGTGCGGCCCGCGGCCTCGACGATCGCCCCGATGCGACCGGCCTGCTGCGCCTGTCGTCGACGGCGCGGTGCCAGGCCGACGAGGCCGCGCAGTTCTGCGCCCAGGAGGCGATCCAGCTGCATGGCGGCGTGGGCTTCACCTGGGAGTTCGATCCCCAGCTGTACTTCAAGCGCGCCCAGGCGTCGCGCACATGGCTGGGCACGCCCGCCTATTGGCGCGAGCGCGCTGCGGCGCTGTGGCTCGATGGGGTAGGTCGATGAGCGCCGCCGGGCCGTTCGCAAGGCGTTCGCCCCAAGAGCGTGTCGCGCGGAGGGCTGTCCGATGAGCTCGGGTGAGGAGACCTTCCGCACCGAAGTGGCCGCGTGGATGCGCGACCACCTGCGCGACGAATTCGAGCCCTTGCGCGGCAAGGCCGGCTTCGGCTATTCGGGCTACGACCCGGTGCTGGCCAAGCGGTGGGAACAGCGGCTCGCGCAAGGTGGCTGGATCGGCATCGGCTGGCCGGCCGGGTTTGGCGCCCGTGCCTTGCCGCTGGCGCAGCAGGTGATCTTCCACGAGGAGTACGTGCGTGCCGGCGGGCCGGGGCGCATCGGCCACATCGGCGAGACCCTGCTCGCGCCGACGCTGATCGCGCTCGGCACGCCGCAGCAGAAGCAGCGCTTCCTGCCGGGCATCCTGGCCGGCACCGAGTACTGGGCTCAGGGCTACTCCGAGCCCAATGCCGGTTCCGACCTGGCCAACGTGCAGACGCGCGCGCGGCTCGAGGCCGACCACTGGGTCATCGACGGCCAGAAGGTCTGGACCTCCTGGGCGCGCGAGTCGGACTGGATCTTCGTGCTCGCGCGCGGCGAGCCGGGCTCGCAGCGCCATCGCGGCCTGGTGCTGCTGCTGGTGCCGCTGGCGCAGCCGGGCATCACCATCCGGCCGATCCGCCAGATGACCGGCGGCGACGAATTCAACGAGGTCTTCTTCGACGGCGCGCGCACCGAAGCCTCGCTGCACGTGGGGCCGCCGGGCGAGGGCTGGAAGGCGGCAATGGCGCTGCTGGGCTTCGAGCGCGGCGAGTCCACGCTCGGCCAGCAGGCGCAGTTCGAACGCGAGTTGCGCGCACTGGTCGCCGTGGCGCGCCGCAACGGCGCGGCGCGCGATGTGCTGATGCGCCAGCGCATCGCGCAGGCCGCGCTTGCCCTCGACGCGCTGCGCTGCAACGCGCTGCGCGTGCTGGCGTCGGCCGGCGCGCACGCCGGGCCGCCGTCACGCGAGGCGCTGATCGCCAAATACGCCTGGTCGAACTGGCGGCGCGACTTCGGCCGCCTGGCGGCCGATGTGCTGGGGTCCGCGGCCGATCTGATCGACGACGACGCCGACGCGCAGGTGCTGCGCGCGGTCTGGCTGGCCAGCCGCGCCGACACCATCTACGCCGGCGCCAACGAGATCCAGCTCAACCTGATCTCCGAGCGCGCGCTCGGCATGCCGCGGTGAGCGCGGCGCCGGGCCGCCCCCAGCAAGCTCGCATCCCCTTGGGGGATCGACGGCCGTACCCGGCCGGCGAGGGGCAAGCATGACCGCGAGCGCCACCTTCGGCGCCGCTCTGCTGAAGGGCAAGGCCGCCTTCGTCGCCGGCGGCACGCGCGGCTTCAACCTCTCGATCGCCAAGCGCTACGCGCAGCACGGTGCGCGGGTGGCCGTGGCGAGCCGCGACGAAGCGCGCTGCGCGGCCGCGGCCCAGGAGATCCGCGCCCTCGGCGGCGAGACACTCGGCCTGCCGATGGACGTGCGCGATGCCGACCAGGTGGCTGCGGCGTTGGCGCATACGGCCGAGGCGTTCGGGCCGCTGGACATCGTGGTCGCCGGCCAGGCCGGCAACTTCTTCGCGCCCGCCGCCGCCATCTCACCCAAGGGTTTTCGCACCGTGGTCGAGATCGACCTGATCGGCAGCTTCACGGTCTTTCGCCTCGCCTACCCGCACCTGCGCCGGCCCGGCGCCTCGCTGCTGGCCATTACGGCGCCGCAGGCGGTGCGGCCGCTGCCGATGCAGGCCCACGCCTGCGCCGCCAAGGCGGGGATCAACATGCTCGTCAAGTGCCTGGCCGTCGAATGGGGGCCCGAGGGCGTGCGCGTCAACGGCCTGTCGCCCGGGCCGATCGAGGACAGCGCCGGCATGGACAAGGCGACGGCCGGCGATCCGGCCATGGTCGAGACGATCCGCCGCTCGGTGCCGCTGCGGCGTTGGGGCCGCCACGACGACATCGCCGACGCCGCGCTCTACCTGGCCAGCGATGCGGCGGGTTATATCACCGGCACCATCCTCGACGTCGACGGTGGTGTCACGCTCAACGACAGCCGCGCGCCGGCCAGCGCCGAGCCCGGCTGACCCGCACCAGGAGACCCCATGACCCAAACAGCATCCCCCGAGGCCGTGGTCCACGCCTACGTGGCGGCGCTGAACGCCGGCGACCTCGAGGCGATCGTCGCACTGTATGCCGACGACGCCAGCGTCGAAGACCCGGTCGGCTCGGCGCCGCACCGCGGCCGCCAGGCGATCCGCGCCTTCTACGCGCGCTCGGTGGCGGTGCCGCTTGAGGTCGCGCTCGAAGGGCCGGTGCGCGTGGCGGGGCGCGAGTGCGCCTTCCCGTTTTCGGTGTCGCTGGTCTACGAGAGCCAGCGCATGACTTTCCGGCCGATCGACACCTTCCGCTTCGACGAGGCCGGCCGCATCGTGCAGATGCGGGCCTACTTCGGTCCTGCCAACATCAGCCGGGCTTGAGTGCCGGCCCTCACACGCTCATGAGCGGGGGCTGGGGGCGGACGCGCGGCGCGGCGGGCCCGGACTCGTCCAACGGGACGATGCCGCGTGCCGGCAGCGCGGCGAGCATGCACGATCGACGCACCGAACCGCCTGCATGATGACTCCAGCTCCCGACTACGTTGCGCCGCACGGCCTGCTGCGCGGCAAGTCCGTCCTCGTCACCGCAGCGGCCGGCGCCGGCATCGGCTTTGCCGCGGCCAAGCGCTGCGCCGAGGAGGGTTGCCGCGCGCTGGTGATCAGCGACGTGCACGAGCGCCGCCTGTGCGAAGCGGTGGCCACGCTGCGCCAGGAGACCGGGCTCGACGCGATCCATGCGCTCGCCTGCGACGTGTCCAAGGAAGACCAGGTGCGCTCGCTGATGGCCTTCGCCGAAGAGCGGCTGGGCGGCACCGACGTGCTGATCAACAACGCCGGCCTGGGCACCAGCCGCCGCATCGTCGAGATGCCCGACGACGAGTGGCACAAGGTGATCGACGTGACGCTGACCGGCACCTTCCGCATGACGCGCGCGGCACTCAAGGCGATGCAGCCGCGCGGGCGCGGAGCGATCGTCAACAACGCCTCAGTGCTGGGCTGGCGTGCGCAGGCCGAGCAGGCGCACTACGCGGCGGCCAAGGCCGGCGTGATGGCGCTGACGCGCTGCGCGGCGATCGAGGCGGCCGAGTTCGGCATCCGCGTCAATGCGGTGGCGCCGTCGATCGCGATCCACGCCTTCCTCAAGAAGTCGGCCTCCGAGGAACTGCTCGCGCAACTCGCGTCCAAGGAGGCCTTCGGCCGCGGCGCCGAGCCCTGGGAAGTGGCCAACGTGATGGTCTTCCTGGCCAGCGACTACTCGTCGTACATGACCGGCGAAGTGGTCTCGGTCAGCTCGCAGCGCGCCTGACCATGACGCAGCGCTTCGATTCCGTGGCCGGCGTGCTGGCCGCGGTCGGCCGCGACCTCGGGGCCACCGAATGGATGACGGTGACGCAGGAGCGCATCCAGCGCTTCGCCGACGCCACCGACGACCAGCAGTGGATCCACGTCGATGTCGCGCGCGCGGCCCAGGGCCTGTTCGGCGGCTGCATCGCGCACGGCTATCTCACGCTCGGCCTGGCCAACAAGTTTCTGCCCGAGCTGGTGGCCTACGACCGGCTGAAGATGGGCGTGAACTACGGCTGCGAGAAGGTGCGCTTTCCGGCACCGGTGCGCGCCGGCGCGCGCATCCGCGGCCGCGGCGAGGTGGTGGCGGCCGAGGCCATCAAGGGCGAGGGCGTTCAGGTCACGGTGCGGGTGACGGTCGAGATCGAAGGGTCCGACAAGCCCGGCTGTGTGGTCGACACCATCAGCCGCCTGTATTTCGAGTGAGGAAGTCCGCATGAGCATGCAAGAAGCCGTCATCGTCTCCACCGCGCGCACGCCGATCGGCCGCGCCTACCGCGGTGCCTTCAACGACACCGAAGCCCCGGTGCTCGGCGGTCACGTGATCCGTGCCGCGCTGGCCAAGGCGGGCGTCGATGGCGCCGACGTGGACGACGTGATCCTGGGCATCGCGGCGCAGCAGGGTACTCAGGGCTACAACCTGGGCCGCCTGTGCACCTACACGGCCGGATTGCCCGACAGCGTGGGCGGCATGACGATCGACCGCATGTGTGCTTCCGGCCTGGCCGCGATCGCCAGCGCAGCCAAGAGCATCATGGCCGGCGAGCACCGCATCGCGGTGGCGGGCGGCCTGGAGTCGATCTCGCTGACGCAGAACAAGCACAAGAACGCCTACCGCGCGCAGTCGAAGGCCGTGCTCGAGGCCATGCCCACCGCCTACATCCCGATGATCGAGACCGCCGAACTGGTGGCCGAGCGCTACGCCGTGAGCCGCGCCGCGCAGGACGAATACGCGCTGCGCAGCCAGCAGCGCACCGCGGCGGCGCAACGCGCGGGCCTGTTCGCCGACGAGATCGTGCCGTTGCCCAGCGTCAAGCAGTTGTTCGACAAGGAGGGCAACGTCACGGGCAGCGAAGCCGTGACGCTGGCTCAGGACGAGGGCAACCGCGCCGACACCACGCTCGAGAGCCTGGCCGCGCTCAAGCCGGTGTGGAAGAACGGCCAATGGGTGGCCGAGGGCAGATGCATCACGGCCGGCAACGCTTCGCAGCTGTCCGACGGCGCCAGCGCCTCGGTCCTGATGAGCCGTGCCGAGGCGGCGCGCCGCGGCATTACGCCGTTGGGCACCTATCGCGGCATGGCCGTGGCTGGCTGCCGTGCCGACGAGATGGGGATCGGCCCGGTGTTGGCGATCCCCAAGCTGCTGGCACAGACCGGGCTGGCGATGTCCGACATCGGCCTGTGGGAGATCAACGAGGCCTTTGCCTGCCAGGTGCTGTACTGCCGCGACCAACTCGGCATTCCCGACGATCGGCTCAACGTCAACGGCGGCGCGATCGCCATCGGCCACCCCTTCGGCATGAGCGGCGCCCGGCTGGTCGGGCACGCGCTGCTCGAGGGCCGCCGCCGCGGGGTGCGACACGTGGTGGTGAGCATGTGCATCGGCGGCGGCATGGGGGCAGCGGCGCTGTTCCAACTGCCATAAGTCGACCGCGGGCAAACCCTCACGCGCGGCCCGATTCCCGGGTGGCCGCTCATGCTAGCCTGAGCCATGGCAGTGGCTCCTTCGACTCAGGCAAGTGCCAGAACGCAGCGCGCAGGGGGCGCCTCCGTGCCCGTGGACCTGAGCGCCGAGCGGTTCGGTGAATTGCTGGACCTGATCTATGAAGCGGCGCTGCAACCCGAGGGTTGGGCGGCGGCGCTGTCGGCCATCCGCGAGTCCTTCGACGCCAACTACGTCTCGTTGATCGTGCGCCCCGGTTCCGGCGACGACCTCGGCCTGATCGTCTCGGCGGCGGGCGAGGAGCGCACGATCGACACGCACAATCCGCCTCTGCAGATGAGCCCGTTCCACGGGCTGCCGCCGGATCGATTGGTCACGGTGGACGACATCCTCACCGAGACCGACTGGCGCAGTCTGGCCTACTACCGCGATTGGTGTGCGCCGCACGACGTGTTCCATGTGATGGCGGTGGACATCCAAACGCGCGACGGCGGGGTCTACGGCTTCCGCATCACGCGCGGCGAGGACGGCGAACGGTTCAGCGCCGTTGACCGCGCACGTTGCCAGGTGATCCTTCCTCACCTGCGGCGTGCGTTGAACCTGCACTTGGAGGTCAACCAGGACCGCAAGGTCAATCAGCTCTACAGCCAGGCGATGGCGCAGCTGATGGTCGGTGCAATCGTGCTGGACGAGCACGGTCGCGTGCTCGAGTGCAACCCGATGGCCAAGGCCATCGTCCAGATGAACGACGGGCTGACGATCAAGGACGGTCAGCTCGAGGCGTCCTATGCGGCCGACAACCGCCGCCTGCAGCGCCTGGTGCGCGATGTGGTCGACGGCGCGGGCAAGCCATCCAAGTTGCGCCCGATCGAGGCCATCTCGATCAGTCGCCCTTCGGGAAAAGTGAGCTGGGGTCTTGTCGTGCAGTCCATCACTCCCGACGCGTGGACCGAGGGCAAGCACCGCCCGAGCGCCGCGGTGTTCCTGCGCGACAGCGACAGCAAAGCGATGCCGCCGGTCAAGCTCGCGCAGGAGCTGTTCCAGCTCACCGGCGCCGAGACCATGCTGGCCATCCAGCTCGCCAACGGCCTGTCGCTCGAAGAGGCGGCCGAGGCGCTGAACATCAAGCGCAACACCGCACGGGCGCATCTGCGATCGATCTTCTCCAAGACCGGTGTGCGGCGCCAGACCGAGCTGGTGCGCATCTTCCTGAACAGCGTGGTGCTGCTGGGCGCGAAGGACTGAGCCGCGCGACGATCGCTTCGCATCGATAGTCCCTTCGGACGATGCTCCGGCGACCGTGCCGCTTAGAGACTGCGCAGCCTTCGATGCCCGCGCCGTGCGGTGCCCGGAGAGCCCGCGCCAGGAGGAAACAGCCCATGCCATCGACTGCGCAGGCACCGCTGCGTCGCACCACCTTGAGCCTTGCTGCTTGCGCGGCTTTCTCGTGTCCCGTCCCGACCTGGGCGCAAGCGACCCCTGCCCAGAAGGCGGACGAGGCGACGTTGCAGCAGATCGAGGTCACCGCACAGCGCCGCAAGGAGAAGCTGCAGGACGTGCCCCTGGCGGCCACGGCGGTCACCGAGCGGGACATCGAGACACGCGGCATCGTCAACGTGGCCGAGCTGGCTTCCATCGCGCCCAACTTGCAGGTCAGCCTCACGCCGGGCAACTCGACCGCCGCGCAGATCTCGATCCGCGGCTCGGTGACCACCAACCCGGCCTTGTTCTGGGAGCCGACGGTGGGCATGTACGTCGACGGCGTGTATGTCGGCAAGACGCAGGGCTCGGTGTTCGAGCTGGTCGATCTGGAGCGTGTCGAGGTGTTGCGAGGGCCTCAAGGCACGCTGTACGGTCGCAATACGCTGGCGGGCGCGATCAACCTGATCACGCGCAAGCCCAGCGGCGAGTTCGGCGGTTCGGCCACGGTGGACCTCGGCAACTACAACGCGCGCATGGGCAAGGTCTCGCTCGACCTGCCGCGCATGGGCATCCTGCGCGCCTCGGTGGGTGCGCGCGCCGAGAAGCGCGACGGCTGGGTCAAGGCCACGGCCGGAAGTTCGGTTTCCGAACTGAATGACCGTGACACGCGTGGCGGGCGCGTGGCGCTGAACTTCGATCTCGGCCGCGACCTGCAGATCGACTACCGCTTCGACACCAGCCGTGTCGAACAGAACTCGCGCTTCTCGCAGGTGGTGCGCTCCACGGTCGCGACGGATTTCGGCTTCCCCGGCATCGTCGTGTCGCAAGGGCGCCAGACGACGGCCAGCATCGACGGGCCCTCGTTCGAGAAACTCGACCTGAAGGGCCACTCGCTGACCGCCGAGTGGAAGCTCAGCCCGGACAACACGCTCAAGTACGTGTGGGCCAAGCGCGACATGACCTGGAAGGACGCGCTGGATCTCGATGGTTCTCCGGTGCCGTTCGCGCACACGCAACGCCTGTCGGACTACGGCCAGCAATCGCACGAACTGCAGCTCGTCGGCAACGCCGGCGCACTGAGCTACGTGGCCGGCGCGTTCACTCTCAAGGACGACGGCTTCACCAACAACCCGCAGAGCTTCTTCGGCGGCGGCTTCAGCTTCGACTCGCGCTATGGCTTCACCACCAAGGCGAACTCGGTCTTTGGCCAGGCCGACGTCAAGATCGGCGAGGCGCTCACCTTGACCGGCGGCCTGCGTCATACCAAGGAGCGCAAGACGGTCGAACGACTGCTGTCGGCCAACGGAAATCTGCTGATCCCGGCCGGCACCCACGCCAGCACCGACTTCAGCTCGACCACGCCGCTGATCAGCCTGGGCTACAAGGTCAATCCGCAGCTCAGCACCTATCTTCGCTATTCGGAGGGCTTCAAGAGCGGCGGTTTCAACGGTGAGGCGCAGTCGGCCGCAGAGACCACCACACCCTTCAAGCCCGAGAAGGTCAAGTCGGTCGAACTGGGCCTGAAGTCCACGCTGGCGGACGGCAAGGCCACCCTGAACCTGGCGATCTTCGACAACAAGATCACCGACCTGCAGCAGGCCGTGTTCACCGCGCAAGGCTCGGCGGCGTCGAACATCCGCAACGTCGGCAAGGCCACGACGCGCGGGCTGGAACTCGAGTTCAATGCCCGTCCGGCGGCCGACCTTCGGTGGCAGGCCAGCTACGGTTACCTCGACGCGCGGTTCGATGAGTTGATGGAGCTCGGCGTCAACGTCGCCTCGAACCGTGCCGTGGTGCATGCGCCGCGCCATACGCTCAACCTGATGGGCGAGGTGACGATTGCCCGCACGCGCTACGGCGTCTGGCGCGCGCTGGCCGATTACAGCTACACCGGGGCGCATTACCTGTACCCGTATCAGTTGACGCTCACCGATCCCACGCAGCAGTTGGCATCCAACACCCGCATCGGCGGGGCGGGATTCCTGAATCTGCGCCTGTCGTTGGCCGAGATCCCGCTGGGCAGCGCCGCCACCGGCGAAGCGGCGCTGTGGGTGCGCAACGCGGCCGACAAGAAGCACATCACCAACATGATCGACTTCGGCCCGGGCTTCGGCAACCTGACCCAGGCCTACTACGCCGATCCGCGCACCTTCGGCGTGAGTTTCAGCGCGCGCTGGTAGGCAAGGGCGGGCGGCTCTTCGCGAGCGCTCGGGGTCGCGCCTACTGGCCGGCCTGGACAGCCGCGCGCGCCTCGCGCAGCGAAGTCACCTCGTCTGTGCTGACACCCAGCTCGACCAGCACCTCGTCGGTGTGCTGGCCGATCACGATGCCGGGCGTCGGCTCGCGTGCCGGCGTGCGCGAAAGCCGCGGCGCCGGCGCTGGCTGGCGTTGCCCGGCGACCTCGACAAACATGCCGCGAGCCACGTTGTGCGGGTGCGCCGCCGCCTCGTCGAAGTCCAGCACAGGGGCGAAGCACGCGTCGCTGCCCTCGAGCACGGCACGCCACTCGTCGCGCGTCCTCTCGCGCATGCGTGCGGACACGCGCGCCTTCAGTGCGGGCCAGTCCTCGGTGCGGTATTGCCGCGCCGGGTCGACGTCGTCCAGGCCCAGGCGCCTCAGCAGCTCGGCATAGAACGCCGGCTCGATCGCCCCCAGCGTCACGGCCTTGCCGTCGGCGCATTCGAAGGCCTCGTAGAACGGCGAGCTGCCGAGGAAGAAGTTGCGCTGCGCCTCGTCGCGCCAGTAGCCGATCGCGCGCATCTGGTGCACCAGCGCGCCCATCGCGGCCACGCCGTCGATCATCGCGGCGTCGACGACCTGGCCGCGCCCCGAGCGTTGCGCTTCGAGCAGGGCACAGGTGATGCCGAAGAGCAGGAACAACGCGCCGCCGGCCATGTCGCCGACCAGGGTCGGCGGCGTCACCGGCAGTTGCCCGGGCCGGCACGATGTGGACAGGGCTCCGGTGAGCGCGACGTAGTTGATGTCGTGCCCCGCGGCCTGCGCCAGGGGGCCGTCCTGGCCCCATCCCGTGACACGCCCGTAGACGAGCTTCGGGCAGCGTGCCGCCACAACGTCAGGGCCGAAGCCCAGTCGCTCCATGACGCCGGGGCGAAAGCCCTCGAGCAGCGCATCTGCGCCTTCGAGCAGGCGCCACAGCACGACACGCGCGGACTCGTTCTTCAGGTCCAGTGCCAACGAGCGCTTGCCCCGTTGTCCGAGCATCGGTACGTTGCCCGTGCGCACGTCGGTGGCGCGATCGACGACGATGACATCGGCGCCCATGTCGGCGAGCATCATGCCTGCGAAGGGCCCGGGGCCGATGCCGGCAAGCTCGACGACGCGCAGTCCGCGCAGGGGCCCCGTGGCGGATGGCGTACCGGGTGTCTTCATCACGCCATCGTGCCGCGCGCGCATCGCTGCGGCCTAGTCCGAATCGATTAGACGCAGCCACTGCCGAGTAGAGGTGATTGCTCTATGGGCGGCGCCTACGATTCAGCACATCGAAGCTCGCCACTCGATACGACAGCGATACCGGGAAGGCGGGTTCCGAGTGAATCGTTTCCCTTCGACAGACACCCGTAACCCCCCAGGAGCACCAACATGCCGAGCAAGAAGACCCCGCAGCGCAAGACCGCCAAGCGCACCGTCACCGCCGTCGCCGCACCCAAGGCCAAGGCCGTCGCCACCGCGAAGACCGAAGACAACGCCCTCAAGCAGCAACTCAACGCCGCGGTCGAGGGAGCCCGTGAAACCTCGCGCGAGAACATGCTCGCCCGCCTGGGCCTGATCGCCCGGATGCGCAAGCAGCGTGAAGAGCGCATGGCCGACCTGATCGAAGAAGGCAAGCGCTTCGAGCCCAAGGTCAAGCGCGCGATCGAGGACCTGAAGGCGAAGTTGCAGCCCAGCGAAGAGCTGAAGGCGAAGTTCCAGCCCAGCGAAGAGCTGAAGGCGAAGTTCGACCTGAGCAAGTTCAAGCTCGAGGGCAAGAGCTTCGACCGCGAGGCGATCAAAGCCCGCCTCCAGGAACGCATGACCGGCGCGTTGCACCGCATGGGCCTGGCCACGCACAAGGAAGTCGACGTGCTGGCCAAGAAGGTCAACAAGCTGGCCGCGATGCAGCACGCCTGATCGGGTGTGAGCTTGCGAGCGGCCCGCGCGGGGGTGCCCCTGCGCGGGCCGCGTCCATTTGGACGAGGTCCGGGCGTCCGGTGCGCGTCACAGTGACGCCGTACCCCTCAGGCCACGGAGACAGACATGACGCCACCGATCTTCGACCTCACCGGCCGCGTGGCCCTCGTCACCGGCGCGGGCCGTGGCATGGGGCTCGGCATCGCGCGCACGCTGGCGCGCCTCGGAGCGCACGTGGCGGTCAACGACTACTTCGCCGAGCGTGCCGAGGCCGCGGCGCGCCAGTTGGCCGACGAGGGCCTGCAAGCGATCGCCGCGCCCGGCGACATCACGCACGCCGACGTGCGCGAGCGCATCGTTACGCGCGTGCGGGAGACCTGCGGCGACATCGACCTCCTGATCAACAACGCCGGCGTGCCCCCCGGCATGGAGACCAACCTGCGCAAGTTCAAGGATCTGGCCGATGCCGACTTCGAGCAGCAGTTGGACCTCAACCTGCGCGCGATCATCGGACTTGCCCGGCTGGTGCTGCCGCGCATGGTCGAGCGTGGCTTCGGGCGCATCGTGATCGTCAGTTCCGAGTCCTGGCGCGTGGGCATCGCCTTCGGGCTGACCAACTACGCCGCCGCCAAGGCTGCAGCACTGGGATTCATGCGGCAGCTCGCGCACGAAGTCGGCCGCAAGGGCGTGACCGTCAATGCGCTGTCGCTGGGCACAATGAACAACTTCGGCTACGAGGAACAGGCCAAGGCCACCGCCGTCGGTCGTGCCGGCACGCCGGAAGACGTCGGCGCCTTGGTGGCTTACCTGGTGTCGAACGAAGCCAGTTGGATGACGGGCCAGACGCTGCCGCTCAACGGCGGCGCCATCACAGCCTGAGCTTGCTTGCGCCGCATCACCGGCCTGCCCGTGCAGACGGCGCTCGCGGCCTGCCGGCGACGGTCAATTCGGCAAAGGCGCGAGCCGTCAGGTCGGCCAGGCGGTGCACGTCGGGCAGCGAGGCCTGCAGGCCGAGGAAGGCGACCTGCAGGGACTTGTCGTAGGTGGCGGCGGTGATGTTCAGCGCCTGTCCCGGGGCAAGCACGGACACCGGCAGCCCGACCTCCATCTCGGCGCCGCCGACGTAGCGCTTCTCGGTGTAGCCGCCTGGGTTGGAGATCACGGCGTTGGCCAGCCGCGGGCCGCGCGGGATGCGCAGCAGCTCCAGCAGTGCCGGGACGCTGTGCACGACGGTGGTGTAGTTGACGAGCACCTCCGGGTCGGTCTGGCGCACGTGGGCCTTGACCGCGGCCGTGTGCCGCTGCACCTGCGCCAGCCGCGCCAGTGGCGACGCTGCTGGAGCGCCGAGCGGGAACTGCAGGATCGCCAGTGCGTTGCCGCCCTGCGCGCTGTCGAGCGCGACCGGCATGTCGGCCACCAGTGCACCGCCGTCGCGCCGACCCAGGTAGGCGTTGATCGCCATGTCGAGTACCGTCAGCAGCACGTCGTTGACCTTGGCGTCGTGGCGGTGTGCGAAGGCTCGCACGCGCGCCAGCGGCAGCCGGCAATAGGCGAGACAGCGCCTGACGGATGGCGCGGTCTCGATCACCGCCGGCGTGCCGAGGAAAGGCAAGGGCATGCCTTTGGACAGGCCGGCGCTGGCCAGCAACTGTTGGCCGAGCGCGGACCACAGCGAGCCTCGCGCGCCTGCCGATCCGGGCGCGGGCGCCGGCGCCGCGTCGCGGCCCGCCTGAGCTCCACGCGCGCGGCGCGTGCCCTCGGGTCGCGGCTCCCAGGGCGCGCGAACGCGACGGTCGTCGGGGCTCGCGCTGAAAAACCTGTCGAAGGCTGCCTGCATCCCGCGGCCGTCCATCATGCCGTGGTGGATCTTCATGTAGGCCGCGACCCTTCCGCGCCCGAGGCCGTCGATCACGTGCAGTTCCCACAACGGGCGCGACCGGTCCAGGCGCTGCTCGTGCAGCCGGCAGACGAACTCGAACAACTGCGCATCGGTGCCCGGCGGCGGCAGCGTGTGTCGATGGCAGTGGGCGTCGACGTCCACGCGGTCCATGCGCACCAGCCGCGGCATCCCGTGCAAGCCGGGCGGCTGGTAGACCATGTCGAAGGGCGAGGCGACCGGGCGCTTCTTCAGCTCTCGCACCAGCCGGTCGGCGAAGGCCCGGGCGCTGCGTGATCCCGGAGGCGGGCGCAGGATCATCAGCGGTCCGACATTGGACATGCGCTCGTCGCTCTCGAGCACGAAGAACGCGGCATCCAGCAGCGACAGCGATCGTTTCGAGGGACTGGGATCGGCGGCCATCGGGAGCCTCTCGTTGTGGCAGGTATGCCGGCGTTCCTTTTGGCGGCGCCCGGCGACCGGACGCCACGCGCGCCGGCACATGGTAAGCCAGCCGCACCTCTTGACCCCCGCGGCGCCTCGCGGCAGCGGCGTGCAGAGCAGCGCTGCGATCGTCCGAATGGGGTAAGCCCCGACGGCCCGGGTCTGCGAACCTCTTTGGATGGACACATTCATTTTCGACCACGTGCGCACGCCCCGCGGCCGGGGCAAGGCCGACGGCGGCCTGCACGAGGTGACGCCGGTCTGGCTGGCAAGCCGCCCGCTGGTGGCATTGGCTGAACGCAACGCCTTGCGCGGCCCGGCCGTCGAGGACGTGGTCATGGGCTGCGTCGGGCCGGTGGGCGAGCAGGGTGGCAACATCGCCCGCATCGCGGTGCTGGCGGCCGACTGGGACCAGGGTGTGCCCGGCATCTCGATCGACCGCGCCTGCGGTTCGGGCCTGGAAGCGGTGGCGATGGCCGCCGCCAAGGTGATGTCGGGCCAGGCCGGCCTGGCGGTCGGCGCCGGTGTCGAGAGCATGTCGCGCGTGCCGATGGGCAGCTCGGGCGGCGCCTGGGCCCAGGACCCGCAGATGGCGGCCAAGACCTACTTCGTGATGCAGGGCATCTCGGCCGACCTGCTGGCGAGCCTGCAGGGTCACACCCGCCGCGACCTGGACGTCTACGCCGCCGAGAGCCACCGCCGCGCCGCGCGGGCCTGGGGCGAAGGACGTTTCGCGCGCTCGGTGGTGCCGGTCAAGGACTTCATCGGCCTGACGATGCTCGAGCGCGACGAGACGATCCGACCCGAGACCACGGTGGAGTCGCTGGCGGCGCTCAAGCCCGCGTTCGCCGAGATGGGCGGCAAGTACGGCTACGACAGCGTGGCGCTGCAGCGCTACCCGCAGCTCGAGCGCATCGAGCATGTGCACCATGCCGGCAATTCCAGCGGCATCGTCGACGGCGCCGCGGCGGTGCTGGTCGGCTCGCGCCGCGCCGCCGAGCGACACGGCCTGAAGCCGCGCGCGCGCATCCGTTCGTTCGCCACCATCGGCTCCGAGCCCACGCTGATGCTCGACGGGCCCGCCGCCGCGGCGCGCCGCGCTCTCGACCGCGCCGGCATGACGCCGTCGGACATCGAGCTGTGGGAGCTCAACGAAGCCTTCTCGTCGGTGGTGCTGACCTTCATGGCGGCGCTGAACATCCCGCACGAGCGCATCAACGTCAACGGTGGCGCCATCGCCATGGGCCATCCGCTGGGCGCCTCGGGCGCCATGATCCTGGGCACCGCGCTCGACGAACTGGAGCGCGGCGGCAAGGGCACCGCCCTGGTGAGCCTGTGCGTGGCGATGGGCATGGGCTCGGCCATGGTCATCGAACGAATCTGAGACTCGCCATGCAGCAAGACATCGTCCGCTACGTCGTCGACGCCGACGGCATCGCCACGCTGACCATCGACTATCCCGGCAAGTCGATGAACGTGATCGACCAGGCCTTCATGGACAGCCTCGACGCCGCCATCGCTCGCATGGTGGCCGACCCCGCCGTCAAGGGCGGCATCGTCACCTCGGGCAAGGAAGCCTTCGTTGCCGGTGCCGACCTGAAGAGCATGGAGGACAACCTCGACGGCATGACCGGCGAGAGCGTGGAGCAGCTGTTCGACAAGTTCGCCTCGCTGTCGCGCGCGGTCCGTCGCGTCGAGACCTGCGGCAAGCCGATGGTGGCGGCGATCAACGGCATCGCGATGGGCGGCGGCTTCGAGCTGTGCCTGGCCTGCCACCACCGCGTGATGGCCGATGCCCCGGGTGTGGTGGTCGGCCTGCCCGAGGTGCAGGTGGGCCTGGTGCCCGGCGCCGGCGGCACGCAACGGCTGCCGCGGCTGATCGGCGTCAGCGCCGCGCTGCCCTGGCTGCTCGAGGGCAAGAGCGCCGATGCCGCCGCCGCGCTCAAGGCGGGCCTGGTGCACGAGACTGCCGCGCCCGCCGAACTGATGGCCGCGGCCAAGCGCTGGCTGCTCGGCTCGCCCAAGGCCGTGCAGCCCTGGGACGAGAAGGGCTTCCGCATCCCCGGCGGCGGTCCGCTGGATGCGCGTGTGGCGCCGGCCTTCGTGGTCGGCAACACCATGCTGCAGGCCAACACCTATCAAAACCTGCCGGCGCCGCTGGCGATCCAGAGCTGCGTCTATGAAGGCGCCCAGCTGCCGATCGACAAGGGCCTGCGCGTCGAGACCAAGTACCTGCTGCAGACCGCGCAGTTGAACCCGGTGTCGCGCAGCATGATCCGCACGCTGTTCATCAACAAGGGCAAGGCCGAGAAGGGTCTGCACCGGCCGGCCGGCTTCGCGCCGTTCAAGTCCGCCAAGCTGGGCATGATCGGCGCGGGCATGATGGGCGGCGGCATCGCGCTCAACGCCGCCGAGCGTGGCATCCAGGTGGTGTTGATCGACCGCGACCAGGCCGCGGCCGAGCGCGGCAGGGCTTACGCCGAGAAGTCGCTGGCCAAGCGCGTCGAGCGTGGACGCATGGCCCAGGCCAAGGCCGACGCCATCCTCGCGCGCATCGTGCCCGGCACCGATTTCGAGCTGCTGCGCGACGCCGACATGGTGGTCGAGGCCGTGTTCGAGGACCGTGCGGTGAAGGCCGAGGTGACGAAGAAGCTCGACGCCGTGCTGCCCGCAACCTGCGTGCTCGCCACCAACACCTCGGCGCTGCCGATCACGCTGCTGGCCCAGGCCAGCCGCCGTCCCGAGCGCTACATCGGCCTGCACTTCTTCTCGCCGGCCGACAAGATGCCGCTGGTGGAGGTGATCCGCGGCAAGGCCACGTCGGATGCGACGCTGGCGCAGGCGCTGGACTTCGTCGCCCAGCTGAAGAAGACACCCATCGTCGTCAACGATGCGCGCGGCTTCTTCACCAGCCGCTTCATCGGCGCCTTCGTCGACGATGCGATCGGCATGGTGGCCGAGGGCATCAACCCGGCGCTGATCGACAACTGCGCACGCCAGGCCGGCATGCCGGTGGGGCCGCTGGCGATCACCGACGAGCTGTCGATCGAGCTTTCGGTGCATGCCGGCGAGTCGCAGAAGAAGGAGTTCCCCAACGAGTACAAGGAAGGCCGCTCGGTGCCGGTGCTCAGGAAGCTCTACGAGCTCGGTCGCATGGGCCGCAAGGTCGGCAAGGGCTTCTACGACTACGACGATGGCGGCAAGCGGCTGTGGCCGGGGCTGGCGCAGATCTACCCGCGCCGCGCCGACCAGCCGAGCGCACACGACCTGAAGCAGCGCATCCTCTACGTGCAGGCGGTAGAGGCGGCGCGCGCGATGGAAGAGGGCGTGCTGCTCGCGCCGGCCGATGGCGACGTGGGCTCGATCCTCGGCGTGGGCTACCCGGCCTACACCGGCGGGCCGTTCTGCTTCATCGACGCGGTGGGCGTCGGCGCGTTCGTGGCCGAGGCCGACCGCCTGGCCGACCTGTTCGGCGAGCAGCTGCGCCCGCCCGCGCTGCTGCGCGAGATGGCGGTGAAGGGCCAGACCTTCTACGGCAAGACCGCGCGCTCATGAACTTCGACTTCAGCGACGAGCAGCAGATGCTGCGCGACGAGGTGCGCAAGTACATGGTCAAGGAGTCGCCGACGAAGGTGGCGCGCGAGGTGCTCGAGCGCGGCGGCACGCATGGCGACGCCGTGTGGCGGGGCTTGAGCGAACTCGGCGTGACGGCGCTGATGCTGCCCGAGGATTGCGGTGGCGCCGGCCTGGGGGCGCTCGAGATGTGCATCGTCGCCGAGGAGGTGGGCCGCCAGCTGAGCCCGGTGCCGCTGGCCTCGACGCTGTACCTGGCGGCGCAGGCGCTGCTGCTTGGCGCATCGCCGCCGCAGCAACGGCGCTGGCTGCTGCCGGTGGCGCGCGGCGCGATCGGCGCCTTCGCGGCGCCGCTGGACGGCGTGGTGGAGGTCGCGGCGCTGCCGCGCTTCGACGGCGCGCGGCTGAGCGGCGAGGTGTCGCTGGTGGCCGATGGCGGCGCTGCGCAATGGGCGGTCGTGCTCGCGGCCGGCGACGCAGGCCCGGTCTGGGTCGTCTCCGCCCTGGCGCAAGGACTCGCGCGCCGCCCGCTCGCGACGCTCGATCCGTCCAAGCCCTTCGCGGCCTGGCGCTTCGACGCCACGCCGGCCGAGGCGCTCCAGGCCGCACCCGATGCGCTGCGGCTGCTCGCGCGCGTGCGCAACCGCGCCGCGGTGCTGCTGGCCTTCGAGCAACTGGGTGCGGCCGACGCGGCGCTCGAGATGGCCGCGGCCTACGCGCGCGAGCGGCGCGCCTTCGGCCGCACGATCGGCTCGTACCAGGGCATCAAGCACAAGCTCGCGGATCTCTACATCGCCAACCAGTTCGCGCGCGTGCACTGCTATTACGGCGCCTGGGCGCTGGCGGCCGATGCGGCGCTGGCGGCTGTGGCGCAGGCCGAGGGCGCACCCGAGTTGCCCGCCGCTGCGGCCGCGGCACGCGTGAGCGCCGGCCGTGCGGCCACCGAGGCCGCGCACGAGGGCCTGCACGTTCATGGCGGCATGGGCTACACCTGGGAGCTCGACTGCCACCTGTACTTGCGACGCGCGCGCCAGCAGGCCGTGCTGCTGGGGCACGAGCACGCGTGGCGCGAGCAGCTCGCCGCCGAGCTCGCCGCACGCGCGCAGCGGCCCGACGACGACACACCGGGCGCGGCCGCCGCTGCCGGCTCTATGGACTTTGCCGATGCGCCCGAGGAGGCGGCGTTCCGCGCCGAATGTCGCACCTGGCTCGGCGCCAACGCCGAGCCGAAGGCCCGCGCCGATGCCTTGTTCGGGCCCGAACTGAGCCCCGGGCAGCGCATGCAGGCCGCGCGCGACTGGCAGGCGCGCAAGGCCGCCGCCGGCTACGGCGCGATCGCCTGGCCCAAGGTCGTGGGCGGGCGCGGCGGCACGCCGGTGCAGGAGCTGATCTGGCGCCAGGAGGAGGGCCGCTTCAACGTGCCCACCGGCGTGTTCAACGTCAGCCTGGGCATGGTGATGCCCTCGGTGATGGCGCATGCGAGCCGCGAGGTCTGCGCGCGCCACGTCGGCCGGGCGCTGACCGGCCAGGACCTGTGGTGCCAGCTGCTCAGCGAACCCGGCGCCGGCTCCGATCTCGGCATGGTGCGCACGCGCGCCGAGCGCTGCACTGACGGCCGCGACGGCTGGCTGATCCACGGCCAGAAGGTCTGGACCTCGCTCGCGCAGTTCGCGCAGTACGGACTGGTGCTCGCGCGTACCGATCCGGCGCGCCCCAAGTTCGACGGCCTCACCTGCTTCTTCATCGACATGAAGAGCCCGGGCGTCAGCGTGCGCCCGATCCGCCAGCCCAGCGGCGAGGCCGACTTCAACGAGGTGTTCCTCAACGGCGTCTTCGTGCCTGATGCGCAGCGCGTGGGCGAGGTGAATGCCGGCTGGAAGGTCACGCTCACCGGCCTGATGAGCGAGCGTCTGGCCATCGGCGGCGTGATGCCGCCCGGCCTGTGGCGCACGCTGGCTGCCGAGCTGGCGCGCACGCCCTTCGGCGGCCGCGGCGCGCTGGCCGACGGGCGCTTCCGTGAACGCTTGGCCGACCTCTACTTGGCCTCGCACGGGTTGTGGCTGCTGCAGTGCCGCGCGCTCACCGCGCTGGCCAAGGGCCGCGAGCCGGGGCCCGAGACCAGCGGCGCAAAGATCGTCGTCGCCCAGGCGATCCAGGCCTACACGCGGCTGGCCATCGACCTGCGCGGGCCGCGCGGCGTGCTTGCCGCGGCCGAGCTCGGCGACGAGGCGTCGCTGGTCGAGCGCCTGTGGTTCGGCGCCGCCGGCATGCGCATCGCCGGCGGCACCGACGAGATCGTGCGCAACAGCATCGGCGAGCGCGTGCTCGGCCTGGCGCCCGAGCCGCGCACCGACAAGGGCGTCCCGTTCAACCAGTTGTGAGAGTCCGCCATGGCCCAAGCCATCGTTTCCTGGTCCACCCTCGTCCTCGGGACGATCGGGATGCTGTTCGCCTGGTGCGGGCTGAAGTCGCGCCACGGCACGATCGACAAGCTCTCGACCTGGTACCTCGGCTTCGGCCTGCCGGGCAGTGAGCTGTCGGCGCTGCTGGCCACGCTCGGAGCGGTCTTCGCGGCGGTGGCCTGGGCGCTCGACGCACAGGCCCGTGCGGCCGGGCAGGTCGGGCTCGTGCTGCATGGCCTGGCCATCGCCGGCCTGGTGTGGGCGGTGGTGCGCGCCCGCGGCACCGACGAGGTGATCGACGCCGCGCTGCGCCAGGCCTTCGGCGATGGCTATCGACAGGAGATCGCGCCCGCACGCCAGGGCGTGCTCCAGAGCCGGCTTGCGCCGGCGCGGTGGTGGAAGCCCTTCGCCTACCAGCGGCGCGACGAGGTCGAGTGGATCCGCGCCATTCCGTACGTCGACAACGCGCACGCGCAGCAGAAGCTCGATGTGATGGTGCCGCGCGCGCCGGCCGCCGGCCCGCGCCCGGTGCTGCTCAACATCCATGGCGGCGGCTGGATGATCGGCAGTCGCGGCACCCAGGCGATGCCGATGCAGATGCACATGGCGGCCAACGGCTGGCTGGTGGTCGATGCCGACTACCGCCTGAGCCCGCAGGCCCGCATGCCCGACCACATCGTCGATGTCAAGCGCGCGATCGCCTGGACGCGCGCCCATGCGGCCGACTACGGCGGCGACCCGCGCTTCATCGTCATCACCGGTGGTTCGGCCGGCGGGCACCTGGTGGCGCTGGCCGCGCTCACCGCCAACGACCCCGCGCTGCAGCCGGGCTTCGAGCAGGCCGACACCAGCGTGCAGGTGGTGATCCCTTTCTACGGCAAGTTCGACATCCTTGGCGAGAGCAAGGCCGACGCGGCGTTCGAGGACTTCCTGACGCGCAACGTCTTCCCGACCCCGCGCGCGGCCGACGAGGCGATGTGGCGTGCGATGCACCCGGCCACGCATCTGAAGCGCCTGCCCAAGGACACCGCACCGCCGTTCCTCGTGCTGCATGGAACCCACGACGTGCTGATTCCCCTCGACGAGGCGCGCTGGTTCGTCAAGCGGCTGCGCGAGGACTACGCAGGCGAAGTCGTCTATGCCGAATTGCCGCACGCGCACCATGGCTTCGACAACTTCAACTCGCTGCGCGCCGACCTGCTGGCCGAGGTGATGCAGCGCTATCTCGAACTGCAGTACGCGCGCTGGTGCCGCCGCCACGGCGTCGAGCCGACGCCCGCCGCGGCGCGCGCGCCCGCGGCGAACACCGCGGCGGCGATGGCGGGCTGAACACGGTGGACGACAGCCTCGAGACCACGGCCCATGCGTTCGCGCGCTGGCTGGTGCTGCGCTACCCCGAACGGGGCGGCGCGCAACTGCACGGTCTTCGGCGCTCCGACGGCGGTTACTCCAACATCACTCTTCTGGGCGAAGTGGAGTGGGGGGACGTTGACGCGCGCGAAGGCTTCGTGCTGCGCGTGCAGCCGCCGACACGCTCGGTGTTCCCCGACTGCGACATCGAACGCCAGTACCGCGTGCTGCGCTGCCTGGCCGACAGCGCGGTGCCGGTGCCGCGCCTGATGGGACTCGAAACCGGTGCCGGGGTGCTGGGCGCCCCCTTCTTCGTCATGCAGCGCGTCGAGGGGCGTGTGCCCAACGAGAACCCGCTCTATCACCTCGAAGGTTGGTTTCACGACTTGCCCGAAGAGCGGCTGCGAGCGCACTGGTTCAGCGGCATCGACACGATCGCCGCGATTTCGCGCATCGACTGGCGTGCGCGCGGGCTCGACTTCCTAGCGCCAGCACAAGGCCGCACGCCGCTGTCCGCACAACTCGACCACTACCGCAACGCGGTGCTGTGGGCCGAGCGCCTGGGCCGGCCGTATCCGCATCTGCATCGCGCCCACGCTTGGCTCGCGGCGCGTCAGCCGCAGGAAGAACCGGTCGCGCTTTCCTGGGGCGATGCCAAGCTCGGCAACTGCGTCTACCGCGACGGTCAGGTCGCGGCAGCGCTGGACTGGGAGCAGGCCGCGCTGGCCAACCCGGTGGACGATCTCGCGTGGTGGCTGATGCTCGACGAATCGATGTCCACCGGCTACGGCGTGCCGCGCCTGGCGGGCCTGCCGACGCGCGAGGAGACCGTGGCCTACTGGGAGCGCGTCACCGGGCACAGCGCGCGCGACCTGCCGTACTACGACGTGTACGCGGCCTGGCGCATGGCCTACATCATGGCGCGCATCGGCACCATCTTCATGGAACGCGGCTGGGTGGCGCGCGAGGCCGAGATGGACCTGAAGAACGGTGGCGCGGCGCTGTTGGCGATGCACGCCCAACGGCTGGGCTTCTGAGCCGCGGGCGCGCAGACATGGCAGGCAGCATCGGCCCTCTCGTCGCCGCCGACGAGTTCTTCAACCACCAGATCGTCGAGACGCACGCCAGCGTGCTGCACACCGACCACGCCTGGACCGAGAAGGTCTGTGGCATGGCTTGTGCGCGCGACGGTTCGCTGTCGATCAATTTCGGCTTCGGCAAGTACGTCAACCGCAACGTGGTCGACGGCTACGGCGGTGCCAGCCGCGGCGTCGAGCAATGGACCGTGCGCGCCAGTCGCGCGCTGAGCAGCGACCCCGACCGCATCGACGCGGGCCCACTGCGCTACGAGGTGATCGAGCCGCTGCGACGCGTGCGCGTGCGGCTCGAGCCGAACGAGGTGCACCCGCTGTCCTACGACCTCGTGCTCGAGGGGCGCGTGCCCTGCGCGGTCGAGGAACGCGAGGACCGCCGCACGCTCACCGGCTTCCGCCGCAGCGCCGACCAGATCCGCTACCACCAAGTCGGCGTGGCCAGCGGCTGGATCGAACTCGACGGCCGGCGCATCGAGGCCACACCCGAGACCTGGGTGATGACGCGCGACCACTCCTGGGGCGTGCGCCCGGCCGTGGGCGCACCGCTCACCGACCTTCAGCCCGACCCGATGGATGCCCATCCGCCGCGCGTGCTGGCGGTATGGAACCCGCTGCTGTTCAGCGCACCGGGCGCCGAGCCCTATGCCTTCATGCAGTACTACCTGCTCTATGCCGGCGACGGCTGGCGCCACGAGAAGGTGCAGGGCGGCTTCGAATTCCCCGATGGCCGGCGCGAGCCGGTGGCGCGCATCGAGCCGCGGCTGCGCTTCGATGCGCGCAACAAGCGCCTGCAGGGCGGGGAGTTCGGTTTGACCATGGCCGATGGCAGCACGCGCAAGCTGGCCGTGCGTGTGCTCGACGAGACCGGCTTCCACCTTGGGGCCGGGCTCTACCACGGCTTCGACGGCAAGTATCACGGCCAGTGGCGCGGACCGCTGGTGGTGGAAGGCGAGCACTTCGCCGACTGCTCATCTCCCGAAGCCACGGCGCGGCTGAACCAGTTCCGTGACTGCCTGATCGAGGTGTGCGACAGCGCCACCGGCGCCATCGGCATCGGCAACTGCCAGACCTGGGTGCAAGGGCGCTGGCCCGAACTCGGGCTGCCCGACGGTTAGCGTCTTCCAACGACACGCAGAAACCATGAATTCCAAGTCACCTGCCTTCACGCCGGACAAGCTTCCGCTCGGCACGCACTGGACGCTACTGCTGCTGCTCTTCGTCTACACGATGAGCTTCACCGACCGGCAGATCATCGGCATCCTGATGCAGCCGATCAAGACCGAGTTCGGCGTCTCCGACACCGCGATGGGGCTGCTCTCGGGTCTGGCCTTCGCGCTCTTCTACAGCGCACTGGGCGTGCCGATGGCGCGTTACGCCGACCACGCCAACCGCCGCAACTTCGTGGCCTATTGCTGCGGGGCGTGGAGCGCCATGACGGCGCTGTGCGGCATGGCCGTGGGCTTCTGGACCCTGGCGCTGGCGCGCGTGGGTGTGGCGGTGGGCGAGGCCGGCGGCACGCCGCCGTCGCTGTCGATGGTGGCCGACCACTACCCGCCGGGAAAGCGCGGCCGCGCCATGAGCGTGTACATGCTGGGGCCTCAACTGGGCATCATCTTCGGCCTCGCGCTGGGTGGGTGGATCGCGCACCAATACGGCTGGCGACAGGCGTTCCTCTGGATGGCGATTCCCGGCATCGCGGCAGCGCTGCTGCTGCGCTTCACCGGCGTCGAGCCGCGCAGGGGTGCCTGGGAAGCGTCGGCTGCGGGCCCGGGCGCAGGATCGGCACCGGCCGCGCCGGTCCGGGAGCCGTTCGGCGCCGTGGCGCGCGACCTGTGGCAATCCAAGGCATTCGTGCGCGTCACACTGGCGGGCTTGATGCTCGGTTTCGCGGGCTATGGCATCGGCGTGTGGACGCCGTCGTTCCTGGTGCGTTCTCACGGTCTGTCGCTCAAGGACGCCGGTGCGGCGATGGGCCTGCTCGGTGGTCTTGCGGCGGTCGTCGGCACGCTGATCGCCGGATGGCTCAGCGACAGGCTCGCGCGGCGCGACGCGCGGTGGCGGCTGGGCGTGCCAGTGCTGGGCTGCGTGATCGCGCTGCCGGCCGGGCTGGCTTTCTATGCCTGGCCCGCGGGGGCGAGCTGGTCGCTCGCCGGGTTGCAGGTGCCGCACGCGATCCTGGCCTACCTCGTCTTCGGCATCACGACCGTCTGGTGGATGGCGCCCGTGTATGCCGCGCTGAGCGACATCGTGCCGCCGCAGCGGCGCACCACGGCGATGGCGATCTTCAACCTCGGCCTGACGATGATCGGCGGCGGGCTCGGCCCGCTGCTGATCGGCGTGGTCAGCGATCTGCTGGTGCCCGCCTTCGGCCAGGAAGCGCTGCGCTGGGCGCTGGCGGTCGCGATGGCGACCTACGTGGTGGGCATCGCGGCCTTCGTGGCGGCGATGCGTCCCTACGCGCAGCAGGTGGCGGGCAACGGCGCGACAGGTCGCGCGCAAGGAGCCAGGGCATGAAGGTTCTCGTCGTCGGTGGCACCGGCATGATCGGCGGCCACGCCGCGCTGCACCTGCGTGCGCTCGGCCACGCAGTGACGCTGGCGGCGCGCAAGCCGGCGCCGCTGGCCTCGCCGATGGCGGCCTTCCCGCGGCTCGAGGGCGACTATGCGGCCGGCGGGTTCGTCGAGCGCGACCTCGAGCCTTTCGAGGCCGTCGTCTTCGCCGCCGGCAACGACATCCGCCACCTGCCGCGCGACGGCGACGCGGCCGAGTTCTGGGAGCGCACCCAGATCCGCGGCGTGCCGGACTTCGCCGCGCTCGCCAAGCGGGCAGGGGTGCGCCGCTTCGTCCAGGTCGGCAGCTACTACCACCAGGTCATGCCCGAGCTCGCCGGGCGCAATGCCTATGTCCGCGCCCGCCAGCTGGCCGACGAAGGCGCACGGGCCCTGGCCGACGGCAACTTCAATGCCTCGACGCTGAACCCGCCTTCGATCGTCGGCGTGCTGCCCGGCCTGTCGGCACGCCGCTACGAGCAGCTGGCGGCCTGGGCCCGCGGCCAACGCCCCGAGATCCCGGATTTCGCACCCCGTGGCGGCACCAACTACATGTCGGTGCGCTCGCTGTCGGAGGCGATCGCCAGCGCGCTCGAGCGCGCCGAATCCGGTCGCGCCTACCTCGTTGGCGACCAGAACCTGCGCTTTTGCGAGTTCTTCCAGATGCTGTTCGAGGCCGCCGGCAGCCAGCGGCGGTTGGAAGAGCGCGACCAGGAACATCCCATGTTGCCGGATGCCTTCATCGTGCCCGGGCGCGGCATTGTGCTGGCCTACGAGCCCGATCCGGTCGAGACCCGGCTGCTGGACTACGGACGCGGCGATGTACGGCGCGCGCTCGAGGAGGCCGTGGCCGCGGCCGATGCGGCGGCGGCCGCCGCGAAGGAGGGCGCGTGAATACCGTGAATGCGATGAATGAGATCGACATCCTCGGGCTCGCCGGCAAGGTGGCCCTGGTCACCGGCGGCGGCGCGGGCATCGGCCGCGCGAGCGCAGAACTGCTGGCGCGCGCGGGCGTGCGCGTGGCGGTCGCCGAGATCGACGCGGCGCGCGCCGCGGACGTCGGCGCGGCACTCGAGGCGATCGGCGCCGACGCGCTCGTCGTGCAGGCCGATGTGCGCGAGCAAACCGAGGTCGCGCGCCTGATGCAGGCCGTCGACGGCCGCTTCGGCCGGCTCGACGTGCTCGTCAACAACGTCGGTGACTACCTCGGCTTCAAGACGCCCTTCGAGCAGTCCACCGAGGTCGAGTGGCAGGCGCTGTATGCCGTGAACCTGCTGCACATCTTCCGCGTGACGCGCGAGGCCATTCCGCTGATGCGGCGATCGGGCGCCGGCGGCAGTATCGTCAACGTGTCGACGATCGAGGCCTTCCGCGGCATCCCCACCGTGGTCGTCTACTCGGCCTTCAAGGCCGCGGTCACCGGCTTCACGCAAAGCCTGGCGGTGGAGCTCGGCGCCGACGGCATCCGCGTCAACGCCGTCGCGCCCGAGACCACCAACACCGCGCAGATCGTCGCCACGCCCCGCGTGCCGCCCGAGAACCGCGACTACATCTCGCGGTGGTTCCCGATCGGACGCTTCGGCGAGGCCTCGGACTCGGCCGGCGCAGTGCTGTTCCTCGCCTCCGATCGCCTGTCGGGCTGGGTCTCGGGCACGACGGTCCACGTCGATGGCGGCGCGCTGGCCGCCGGCGCCTGGATGCGGCTGCCCGACGGCAAGGGCTGGACGCATCTACCCATCATCGTGGCCGACGGCTATACACCGCGGCCCTGACGCATCGCGTGGAGGTTTCGAGATGAGCATCCTCGACCGCTTTCGCCTCGACGGCCGGGTGGCCCTGGTCACCGGCGCGGGCAAGGGCATCGGCAAGGGCACGGCGATCGCGCTCGCCGAAGCAGGGGCCGATGTCGTCGTGGCCTCGCGGACCGCGGCGGACCTCGAACAGACGGCCCGGGAGATCCAGGCGCGCGGGCGACGGGCCCTGTGCGTGCCCACCGACGTCACCGTGACCGAGCAGCTCGAGGCCCTGGTCGCGCGTGCCGTCGGCGAGTTCGGCCATCTGGACATCCTCGTCAACAACGCCGGCGGGTGGCTGCCGCGCCCCATCCTCGGCACCAGCGAACGCAGCTTCGAGGCCGCGCTTCGTTTCAACGTGACCCAGGCGTTCCTGCTGACCCGGATCGCCGTCCCGCACCTGGCCGCCACCGGCAACGCCGCGGTCGTCAACATCAGCAGCCGGGTGGCCTCGATCGTGCAACCCATGTACACCGCCTATGCCACCGCCAAGGCCGCGCTGTCGATGATGACGCGCGCGATGGCGCCCGAGCTGGCGCCGAAGATTCGCATCAACGCGATCGAGGTCGGCGGCATCGAGACCGAGGCAATTGCGCATGTGCTGACCGACGAGTCCGTGCGCCGCCAGCTCGTCGAGAACACGCCGATGCACCGCGTCGGCCGGGTCGAGGACATCGCCGCCGGGGTGGTCTACCTCGCCAGCGACGCCGCGAGCTTCGTCACCGGCAAGATCGTCGAGATCGACGGCGGCCTCGAAGCGCCCGCGATCACCGTGCCTTTCGCGCGGATCTGAGTTCCCCCCGCCGACAGCTTGGGCGGCGTCGGCTGCTCCACCATCTTGCTCCGCGCTCGGTGGTCTCGCTCGAAGTGGCAGGCCCTGACCGCACCGCCGCCATCGAGCGACCGCGTCACCGCAGCAGTTCCGCCGCCTTTTCGCCGACCACCACCGACGTGGCGTTGGTATTGCCGCTGATCAGCGTCGGCATCACCGAGGCGTCGGCCACGCGCAGGCCGGCGATGCCGTGCACGCGCAGTTGCGCATCGACCACCGCGCGCGGGTCGCCGGCGCGGCCGATGCGGCAGGTACCCACGGGATGGTGGCCGGTGGTCATCGCGGCGGCGATGTAGTCCAGCCACGCCGCGTCGCTGTCGTCGTGGCCGGCCGGGCGTGTCTGGGATTCAGCGACTTTGGCCAGTGCAGGCTGTTGCGCCATCCGGCGCAACCAGCGCAGCGCGTGGATGAGTGCGCGCCGGTCGCGTTCGTCGTCGAGGAAGTTGAGGGCGATCGCCGGGTCGGCCATCGGGTCGGCGCTGCGCAGCCGGACCCAGCCGCGTGAATAGGGGCGCACCTGGTTGGGTGCCAACGTGAAACCTGCGAACGGCTCAGGCTTGGGGTCTTCGCCGCGCGCCACCGTCGCCTCCACGTCACCGGTGATCGCCAGGCCGAAGGCCTGTATGTCGGCGTAGGGCTGCTGTGCATCGCTCTTGAAGAAGCACGTGAACTCCGCCGCCGGACTGGTGAGGACGCCGCGCCGCTGCAGGAAGTAGCGCAGCGCCGAGCGCGCCATGCGCCAGCCGGTGAGTTCCTCGTTGAGGCTGCGTACGCCAGCGCGGCACTTCCAGGTCATCGGAACGATGCAGTGGTCCTGCAGGTTCTCGCCCACGCCCGGCAGATCGTGGCGCAGCTCGATGCCATGGCGCTGCAGCTCGGCGCCCGGGCCGATGCCCGAGAGCATCAGCAGCTGCGGTGAGTTGATGGCCCCTCCGCACAGCGCCACTTCGGCGCGGGCACGCACCTCCTGCGTCTGGCCGCCCCGCAGCAGCGCCACTCCCACCGCGCGCCGGCCCTCGAGCAGGATGCGCGTGACCCGCGTGTCGGTGAACACGGTCAGGTTGGGCCGTCGCATCGCGGCCTCGATCGCATTGGTGGCCACCGATGAGCGCTGCCCGCGGCGGATGTTCACCTGCAACAGGCCGGCGCCATCGACCTCGCCGGCGTTGAAGTCTTCGCGCAGCGGCAGGCCGTTCTGCTGCGCTGCTTCGACCATGGCCCGCGTCAGCGGGTGCACGGCCGGAAGGTCGGCCGCCACCAGCGCGCCGCCGCGGCCATGGGCCGTCCCGTCGAAGCGCTGCTGGTCTTCCGAGCGCACGAAATAGGGCAGCAGGTCGTCCCAGCTCCAGCCCTCCGCGCCTTCGGCCACCCAGGTGTCGTAGTCGCGCCGGTCGCCGCGCACGTAGAGCAGGCCGTTGATCGACGACGAGCCGCCGAGCAGCCGCCCGCGCGGCAATTTGATGCGCCGGCCGCCGCCCCAGGGCTCGGGCTCGGTCTCGTAGCACCACGAGTACGCGGGGTTGTACATGATCTTGCCCCAGCCCGCGGGCATGGTCACCAGCAACCGGCGGTGGGTGCCACCGGCCTCGATGAGCAGCACGCGGCGGCGCGGGTCTTCGCTCAACCGGGCGGCGAGCACGCCGCCGGCCGAGCCGGCGCCGATGACGATGTGGTCGAACTCCATGAGGTGGTAAGGCCTTCCGTTGTGCCCGCCAACGCACTGGCGGGATCGGTCTTCAGCGCGTGGCGTCCACGCGCAGCGAGCCCCCGGCCTGGCGCGGCGGGAACTGGCGCAGCGAGGCCAGGTGCGCGCCGATCAGGTCGCGCACCTGCCCGCCCCAGGCCATGCCCAGGCGCATCGCCAGGTCGTTGGATTCCTTGCCGCCGTGGCGCTCGAACGGGTCCATGCGCAGGTTGAAGACCAGGGCGCTGGTCTGCAGGTTGTCGAAGAAGCCTTCGCGCACCTTCATGTGCGACTTCCACGGCCCGATGCGCACGGCCGTCAGCTCGCTCTCGTTGTAAAAGATCACCGAGTTGCGCCGCGACGGCGCGTGGCTTGTCCAGTGCGCCAGGTTGTCGACGCCGTCGATGTGGACCTTGTGCGACTCGCGCAGTTTGGCGGGCAGGTCGCCGGCGCCGGCTGCTGCGGCCAGCGTGGTGAACAGGTCTTCGTGCGTCTGGATGCCGTTGGAGACCTTGCCCTTGGCAACCTTGGCCGGCCAGCGCAGCAGCATCGGCACGCGCACGCCGCCTTCCCAGGTGGTGGCCTTCTCGCCGCGGAACGGCGTGGTGCCGCCGTCCGGCCACCATGCCGCCATCGCGCCGTTGTCGCTGGTGTAGATGACGATGGTGTTGTCGGCGATCTTCAGCTGTTCGAGCAGCTGGAGCATCTGCCCGACATGGCCGTCGTGCTCCATCATGCCGCTGCCGTAGATGTCGAACTCGGACGAGATGTCGCTGGCGAGATGGCGCGACTCGGGCTTCAGATGCGTGTAGATGTGCATCCGCGTCGTATTCAGCCAGGCAAAGAAGGGTTTGCCGTCGCGCATGGACTGGGTGATGAAGCGCTTGGTGCGCTCGACGAACTCGTCGTCGATGGTTTCCATGCGCTGGGTGTTCAGCGGCCCGGTGTCCTTGCAGCGCTGCTTGCCCCAGGGGCCGAAGCGGCCTTCGTCGGTCTTGTCGTCGGCCTCGGTGGCCACACAGTCGAGCACGCCGCGCGGGCGGTAGCGCTGCTGGTAGCCGGCATCTTTCGGCCACGCACGCAGTTCTGGCTCTTCCTCGGTGTTGAGGTGGTAGAGGTTGCCGAAGAACTCGTCGAAGCCGTGCACCGTGGGCAGGTGGTTGTTGCGGTCACCGAGGTGGTTCTTGCCGAACTGGCCGCTGCGATAGCCCAGCGGCTTGAGCACTTCGGCCAGCGTCGGGTCGCGGGCGTCGATGCCTATCGGCGATCCGGGCAGGCCGACCGTGGTGAGCCCCGTGCGGATCGGCAGCTGGCCGGTGATGAAGGCGCCGCGGCCCGGCGTCGAGCTGGGGTGGGCGTAGTGGTCGGTGAACAGGACGCCCTCGCGGCCGATGCGATCGATATTCGGCGTGGGCACCATCAAGCCGTGGTTGTAGATGCCGACGTTGGCGTAGCCGATGTCATCGCCCATGATGACCAGGATGTTCGGGCGCTGTGCCTGCGCTGCGGCACTGGTGGCCAGAAGCGCGGCGACCGCGGCGGTGATCAGTGTCGGAACCAGGCGGCGGGGCAGGGGCATGGGCGGTCTCCTTCATGTTTCGGGCGTCAGCGGCCGAGGCGCTGCCGGATCGCGGGCATGTCTTGCGCGACACGGGCGTAGAAGGCCGTGAGGCCTTCGCACAGGTAGTTGAGGCCGGGCTCGCCGTCGGGCGTGCGCAGCAGGCGGTTCTTGGGGCACTCGCCCCAGCACATGTTCAGGTGCGGGCAGCGGCGGCAATGGCCGGGCAGGCGGTCGCGCTTGGCCAGGCCGAAGTCGACCTGCGCTTTCGAGAATGCGAGGTCGCCTTCGTGCGTGCGTCGGATGTCGCCTAGCTCGAAGTCGGGGTAGACGAAGTGGTCGCACGAGTACAGCCGCCCGTCGTGCTCGAGCGCGAGCGCCTTGCCGCAGATCGGCGCCGAGGTGCACATCTGCGCCGGCAGGCCGAGCGATTGCGCGACGGCGGTCTCGAACAGGTTGACGTGGATGCGCCCGAAGTCGCGCGCGAGCCACTCGTCCCAGACTTCGCAGAGGAAGCGGCCGTAATCGCGCGCATCGACCGACCAATCGGTGACGACCGACAACGGGTGCCCGGGGCGCGAGCGTTCGCTGCCGAGCTCGGGCATCTGCGCCGGGGCCAGGCGCGCCGGCGCGTCATGGCGAAAGCCGCGCGGCTCCACGCAGGGCGTGAACTGCACGCGCCAGGTGCCCACTGCGTCGGCGAGGAAGCGATAGACCTCGCGCGGGCGCTGCGCGACCTCCCGGTTGACGACGCACAGCGCGGCGAACGGCATCTCGGCCGCGGCCAGCATGCGCGCCGCGCGCATCACCTTGTCGAACGTGGGCGTGCCGCCCTTTGTCGGCCGGTACTTGTCGTGCAGATCCTGCGGCCCATCGATGCTCAGGCCGACCATGAAACCGTGGCGCTTGAGGAACGCCACCCACTCGTCGTCGAGCAGCACGCCGTTGGACTGCAGGTCGTTCTCGATGCGCTGGCCGGGCTTGCGGTAGCTGGCCTGCAGTGCCACCACGCGCTCGAAGAAGGGCAGGTCCATGATGGTGGGCTCGCCGCCCTGCCAGGAGAACACCACCTCGTCACCGGTGTTGGCCTCGATCGTCTGGCGGATGTGCTGTTCGAGCACCTCGTCGGACATGCGCGCGTTGCGCTCGTGCGCGAGCAGTTCGGTCTTGTGCAGGTAGAAGCAGTAGGGGCAGTCGAGGTTGCACAGCGCGCCGGCCGGCTTGACCATCGTGTGGAAGCGGTACGCGCGACCGGCGGGGAGCGCGGGCAGCCGGCTCTGCGGCTGCTCAGGCATGGCGGGCCCGCTCGATGTCGGCGGCAATCGTTGCCGAGGCGCGCCAGAACAGCGCCACCGCCGGCAGGCAGGCGAGCAGCACGCACACCATGGCCCAGCGCACCGAGTCGGCGCCGAAGCGCAGGGCGAAGGCGTCGCTCAGGAACCCCGCCAGCGCCGGGCCGACACCCACGCCGATCAGGTTGAGCAGCACCACCAGCACCGACATCGAGGTGCCGCGCATGCGCAACTGCACCAGCGTCTGCGTCAGCGCGTAGGTGGGGCCGTTGAGCCCGGCCACGCAGGCGGCGAACAGTGCCAACGCCACCGCCGCGCCCCAGGCCGAGGGCGCCAGGCACACGGCGCTGCCGAAGACGGCGATCATGAGGGCGCTGGCCGCCATCACGCGCGGCTGCAGGCGCATGTCGCGCGTGCCCAGACGGTCGGCGATGTGGCCGAAGGCGAGGGTGCCCAGCGCGCCGAAGCCGCCCATGCAGAGGGCCGTGACCAGGCCCACTTGCTCGAGCGACAGGCCGTGGCTGCGGATCAACAGCGAGCCGATCCACGACATCATGGCCGACGAGGCGGCCGTCACCAGCACCGAGGCGGCGAACAGGTGCACCAGCGAGCGCTGGCCGCGCATGAAGCGCAACGTGGCGCCGATCGTGGGGGGCGCGCCGGCGTCGCCATGCGACGCACCCTCGCTGGCCCCGCGCCGCGGCTCGCGCACGAACACGAGCAAGGCCAGCGCGAGCACGATGCCCGGCACCGCGGCCACGAACAGCGCATTGCGCCAGCCGTATTGCGCGGCGACCATCGCACCCACCATGAAGCCAGCAGCCATGCCCAGCGGTACGCCCATGTAGAACACGGCCACCGCCGAGGCGCGGCGCTGCGGCGTGTACAGGTCGGCGATCATCGACACCGAGCACGGCTGGCCGCCGGCGTCCATCGCGCCGATGCCCACGCGCGCGGCGATCAGGGTGGCGAAGTGGGCCGCGCTGCCGGCCAGCGCCACCATACCCGACCACAGCGCGAGCAGGCCGGCCAGCAGGTTGCGCCGATGACTGCGGTCGGCCAACCAGCCGAAGGGAATGCCCGCGAGCGCGAACGCCGCGGCATAGCTCAGGCCCGCCAGCAGGCCGAGCTGGGCGTCCGACAGAGCGAACTCGCGCTTGATCGGCTCCATGATCACGACCATCAGCGCACGGTCGAAGAATTGCACGGTGGCGATCACGGTCAGCAGCGCCAGCGTCAGGCCGGCGCCGCGCTGCGGTGCCTCTCGCGTCGCCGCGGGCGCCGCCGGCGATACGGACGCGGCGGCGCTCATCGTGCGGGAGCTGAGCCGAGAAGGTCGATCAGCGCCGCGAATGCGCGCCCGTGCGAGGGATCGATCAGTGCCGCGATCGGCTGCGGGTGGCTGCCGAACATCACCACCACCATCTGATGGTCGGGGAACACGTACAGGCGCTGCCCGTAGGCGCCCATCGCGGCGAACGAACGCGGCGCCTTCGGATTCACCCACCACTGGTGGCGGTACGACCACCCCGGGCGGTGGGGGATGCCCGAAGCCTCGAACGCGCGCGGATCGCCGCCGCGGATCAGTTCGTCGACGACGCTCCCGGGCACGATCTGTTGTTCGCCCACGCGCCCGCGCTGCAGCAGCATCTGGCCGATGCGGCCCAGGTCGCGCAGGCTCGCGCTCATGCCGGCGAATGCCACTTCGGTGCCCGCCGGGTCGAGCATCACGTTGCCTTCGTGCTCCATGCCGAGGCGGCTCCACAGCCGCTCCTGCAGCCATTGCGTGATCGACTGCCCTGCGGCACGCGACGCCAGCCACCCGGCCACGTCGGTGGCCGGTGAACGGTAGCGGAACGCCGTGCCGCGCGGCTCGTCGTGACGCACCTTCAGCGTGCCGAGCATGCCGAGGATGCCGCTCGGGTTGCCGGGCTTGGCCAGCTCCGGCGCCCAGCCCATCGCGCCGACGTAGGCGAAGATGTCCGAGGTGGGGTCGGTGTAGACCTCGGTGAAGCGCACGCCGTCGGTCATGTCCAAGACCTGGCGCACGGTGGCGTCGGCCCAGGCGCTGTCTGCCAGCTCGGGCAGCAGCGAGGCGACGCGCGCATTCGCGTCGAGCCGGCCCTCGGCCACCAGCACCGCGCCCATCAGCCCGACCATCGACTTGGTGGCCGAGAACATCAGGTGCGGCGTCGCGGGCTTCATGCCGTTGAGGTAGCGCTCCTCGACGATGCGACCCTGGTGCAGCACGAGCACGGCATCGGTGTGCGTGGCGGCGAGCATCTGCGGCCAGGTCATCGGCGCCTCGGCGGTGCCTACCTGCACCGCGTCGAGCGAACGCCGTGCCTCGGGCAGCGGCCACACCGGGCCGCGCGGTGTCAGCGGCCGCGTCGGGAACAGCTCACGCGTGTTCTGGAACGACCAGATCTTCTGCGGCCAGCGCTGCCAGTTGCCCACATGGATGCGGTACTCGGGCGGTGGCGGGAACCCCTGCATCAGCCGCGCGGGGTCGAGCGGCGGCGCGGCCGGCTGGGCCTGCGCGGTGGCGGCCAGGGCGGCCAGCGCCAGCGCGGCCCCCGCGACGATCGACAGCGGCTTGCTCACCGTGCGGCTCAGTAGTGCACGCCCTTGAGCAGCGACGCCATCGCCACCTGCTCGCTGCTCGGCTCCTTGGGTCCTTCGAGCGCCGGCTTCTTGTCCTTGGCCTCGTGCGGGTCCTCGAACATTCGGAAGGTGGAGTTCATCGCCGCCGCGTAGCTCTTGGGGTGGATCAGGTTCCACACCTGCTGGAACTTGCCCATGTCGGTGGTGACGCGGCTGTGCTTGTGGATGATGGCGTCGACCACCATCTCCGCCGCCTCTTCGGGCGACAGCGTGGGCGCGTAGTCGTAGGCCTTGGTCGGGCCGATCATCGGCGTGCGCACCAGCGGCATGTTGATGTTGGTGAAGTGGATCTTGCGGTCGGCGAACTCGGTTTCGGCACAGCGCGTCCAGCCCTCCAGGGCCGACTTCGACGCGATGTAGGCCGAAAAGCGCGGCGGCGGGCCCACCACGCCCATCGACGAGATGTTGATGATGTGCCCCGCCTTGCGCGCGCTCATGCCCGGCAGCACGCGCAGCGACAGCCGCAGCGGCGAGTAGTAGTTGATCTGCATCGTGCGCTCGAAGTCGTGGAAGCGCTCGTACGAGTACTCGATGGCGCGGCGGATCGAGCGGCCGGCGTTGTTGATCAGGATGTCGACCGGGCCATGGTCGGCCTGCACCTGGTCGATGAAGCGGTCGCAGCCTTCCATGTCGGCCAGGTCGGCCTGGTAGATGTGGCAGACGCCGCCCGCGGCCTGTATCAGCTTCTGCGCCTCGACGAGCTTGTCCAGGGTGCGCCCGCAGATGACGATGCGCGCCCCCGCGCCCGCCAGCCGCTGCGCGGCGGCAAGCCCGATGCCGGTGCCGCCACCGGTGACGATGACCAGCTTGCCGCGCACGTTGCCTTCGAGCGAGTTGTCGATGAACAGGTCCGGGTCGAGGTTCGTCTCCCAGTAGTACCAGAGGCGGTGCGCGTAGGTGTCCAGCTTGGGGCACTCGATGCCGCTGCCCTTGAGCGCCTTGCGCGTCATGCGCGACTCGAAGCGTGTGTTCCAGCTGAACAACGCCGAGGCGCCGGGCGGCATGCCGAAACTGCGCATGATGGTGGCGCCCACGCGCTTGATCGGCGGCAGCTTGGCCAGCATGCCCGTCAGGCCCGAGGGCATGAAGGCGAACACCTTGGGGTCCAGGCGCAGCGCGAAGCGCGGCGCGTGCGCGGCGTCGGCGAAGATGTTGAGCAGCTCGCCGCTGCTGTGGTGATCGGGGTTGGTGAGGTGGAAGCACTCGCCGTCCTGGCCCGGCAGGTGGGCCAGGTAGTCCATCGCGGCGACCACGTAGTCCACCGGCACCACGTTGAAGCGACCGCTTTCGAGACCGATCAGCGGGAACCACGACGGCAGCAGCCGGCGCAGCTTCTGCAGCAGCTTGAACGCGTAGTAGGGGCCGTCGATCTTGTCGATCTCGCCGGTTTGCGAGTGGCCCACCACCGACGCCGGCCGATAGATGCGCCAGGGCACGGTGCACTCCTTGCGCACCACCGCCTCGGAGTCGTGCTTGGTCTTGAAGTACGGGTTGTCGAGCGCGCCGGCTTCGTCGAACATGTCCTCGCTGAACGCGCCGTCGTACATGCCGGCCACCGCGATCGAGCTGACATGGTGCAAGCAGCCCGCGCCCAGCGCCTGTGCGGCCTGCACCGCATGCCTCGTGCCCTCGACATTGGCCACCTGCTGGCTCTCGGCGCTGGCACCCATGTCGTAGACCGCGGCGCAGTGGAAGAAGTGGACCCCGCGACCCTTGAGCCGCTGCACGTCGGCGGGGGCCAGGCCCAGGCCGGGTCGCGACAGGTCGCCGTTGACCGCCTGCAGCCGGTCGCCGGCCTGCGGATAGCGCGCCTTGAGTTGGTCGAAGCGAGCAGAGGAACCATCACGCACCAGCACGTGCACCGTGCTGCCGCGTTCGAGAAGCTTTCCGACGAGGAAGCGGCCGATGAACCCTGTGCCGCCGGTCACGAAGTAGTCCATGCATGTCTCCTCGGCGACTGCGCCTTTGTTGGGAGCGGCGATGTTCGCGCGCTGTCATCCGCGGCGTATCACTCAGTCGGACTAGGTGCTGACCGCAGCATTGCGCCGTGGTTCTGCACCGAGCCATCGACCCGCGGGGCGGGCCATCGTCCGCGCGGACGATGGCCCGCCTGCGGGCGGGACCAAGAATCGGCGCGAGCTTCCGATGAACGTTTCCGCCGAGCCGGCCGCGCCGAGTGCGCGCGCCACCCTGTTGACGCTGACCGTGCTGTCGGCGCTGGCTTTCATGGACCGGCAGATCCTGTCGGTGCTGCTCGTGCCGGTGAAGGCGGACTTCGGCCTGTCCGATCTGCAGGCCGGCCTCGTGAGCGGTGTGGGCTTCGCGATCAGCTTCGGCCTGCTCGCGCTGCCGCTCGGCCGATTGGGCGACCGGCGCGAGCGGCGCAGCCTGGTGGCGGCCTGCCGCGGCCTGGGCGGTGCGCTGGCCGCGCTCGGTGCGGCAGCCGGCAGCGCCTGGAGCCTGGCGCTCACGCGCATGGGCGGCGCGGTCAGCGACGCGGGCGGCGCGCCGGCGTCGATGTCGATGATCGCGGACCTGTACCCGCCGCACGAGCGCTCGCAGGCGATGGGCGTGTACGCGATGGGCGCCAGTGCCGGCGCGCTGCTCGCGCTGCTGGGCGGCGCCTGGGTGGCCCAGCGTTGGGGCTGGCGCGCGACGCTGGCGGTGGTCGGTGGCGCAGGCTTGCTGGCGGCGATCGCGATGCGAGCGATCGTGCGTGAGCCCGAACGAGGGCGCTGGGCGATCGCGGCATCGGCACCCATGCCCTCGCAGGGCGGGGTGGCCGCGGTCTGGCGGCAGCCGGTGGCGCGCTGGTTGATCGTGGCGGCGGGGTTCATCCTGCTGTCGGCATACTCGTTCGGCGCCTGGAACTTCGCCTACCTCATGCGCGCGATGGGACTCGGCTTCCAGCAGGCCGGTTGGGCGACGGGACTGGCCGCGGTGGCATCGATGCTCGCCGCACCCGTGTCGGGGTGGCTGGCCGATCGCATCGCGCGGCGCAGCCCGGGCGCACAGATCGGCGTGCCGATGGCCGGTCTGGCGCTCGCCTTGCCGCTCGGGCTGGCGTACCTCGCCTTGCCGCCCTCGGCGATCGTCGCGGCGGTACTCTTGATGACGGTGTACGCCTTCTTCGTCGCCTGGTGGATCGCGCCGGTGTATGCATTGCTCAGCCTCGTGGTCCCGACCCAGCACCGCGGCGTCGCCAACGCGATGGTGATGCTGGTGGGCGCCGTGGGCGGCGGCGGCATCGGGCCGGTGCTCACCGGCGCACTGGCCGATGCGATGGCGCGCTGGGTCGACGGCGACCCGCTGCGCCCGGCGCTGGCGCTCATGCTGGCGCTGATCGTGCCGTCGTGGCTCGCGCTGCGGCGGGCGCGGCAACACCACCTCGCGCAGCAGGCTCACGCCGCCGCGACGCAGGCTTCATGAGTGCGGCAGGAGACATGATGGGCTGGAAGATGATCTACCTCGCGAGGCGCAATCCGGCGCTCGCGCCCGAGCAGTTCCCGCAGGCATGGCGCGAGCATTCGGCGCTGGGCGCGGGCTGCACCAACGTGCGCGACAAGGTGCGCTCGGTGACCCAGTGTTCGCGCATCCTCGAGGGCCCCGCGCTGCCCGGCGCGGCCACCGACTACGACGGCGTCAACCTGCTCGAGCTGCGCGACCTGCAGGCCGCCACCGACATCTGGAGCGACGCCGAGACACTGGCCATCATGCGTCCCGACGAGCCGCGCGTGTTCTCCACCTATGTGCGCGAGTTCACCCTGGTGTGCGAGGAGCAGGTGTTGCGCGACTGGCCGCGCAGCAGAACCTGCCTGGTCGGCTTCCTGCGGCGGCGCCGGGATCTGGGCTCGGCGCAGTGGAAGCTGCGGCTGATGCAGACCGCGCCGGCCTCATGGATGACCAGCGGCGCCTTCGCCGGAGCGGGCCGCGTGGTGCACAACGCAGTGCACCTGCCGCCGCCGCCCGGCTACGAGTACGACAGCATCTGCGAATGGTGGTTCGACTCCGCCGACGAGGCGCGCGAGGCCATCGGCGCACGCGATGTGCGCGAACATCTGCCGCCGGCGCTCGCGCAGCTCGCCGAGCTGCCGCGCTCGGTGTTCATGTTCACGCAGGTGACGCACTCGCGCCCCTGAGGCCGACGCACCGCATGGGCGCGGGCCACCGGCGCGTTCAGCGCGCCGGCATCAGCGGCACGTTGCCGTGGCCGCCATCCACGTAGAGGTTCTGGCCGCTGATCCATGCTCCCTGGTCGCTGCACAGGAAGGCCACGGCGTGCGCGATGTCCTCGCCGGTGCCGGCGCGGCCGAGCGGGATAAAGGTCTTGACGAGCTGTTCCCAGGCGGCGCCGCGGCCGACGTCGTCGAGCCGGCTGGTGTCGACGAGGCCGGGGCAGACGCTGTTGACGCGGATGCCGTGCGGCCCCAGCTCCGAAGCGAGGATGGTCGTCAGGCCGTTGAGCGCGAGCTTGGAACTCGCATAGGCCGCGGTCCCCGCGCCCAGCAGGCGCGCGCCGAGCGTCGAGATGTTGACGATTATCCCGCCGTGCCGGGCCTCGATGATGCGCCGCGCGAAGGCCTGACACATGTAGAAGCCGCCGTTCAGGTTGGTGTCCACCACGCGGCGCCATTCGCTGGCGGGAAGGGCCGCCACAGGCTGGCGGTCCGGGCCGCGCGTCGAGCCCGCGTTGTTGACGACGATGTCCACGCGGCCCATCTCGGTCTGCACGCGAGCGGCCAGGCGCTCGACGGCCTCGGGGTCGCAGACATCGGACACCAGGGGCAGGGCGCGCCGGCCCAGGGCACGGATCTCGTCGGCCACCGATTCGATGTCGCGCCAGCCGGCGGCACGTTCGTCCTCAGGGTAGCGATCGGCCGGTTTGCCGGTGCCGGTCAGCACCACGTCGCAGCCGGCGCGCGCCAGCATGACGGCGCGCGGCCGATGCTGCGCATGCGCACGGCGCCAGTCACCACGGCGACCTTGCCGTCGAAGCCAGTGAAGGTCAGTCCCACCGGAGCATCACCTCATGCCTTGGCCACGTCCAGCACCAGCTTGCCGAAGTTCTCGCCCGAGAACAGCTTGAGCAGCGCTTGCGGGAACGCCGTCACGCCGCCCTCGACCACGTCCACCCGGGTCTTGAGGCGGCCGTCCTTGCGACAGCCGAACATCTCCACCAGGGCCTCGTGGAACCGAGCCGCGTGGTCGAGGGCGACGAAGCCTTCCATGCGGGCGCGGTTCACCAGCAGCGACATGTAGTTCTTCGGCCCCCGCACGTCGCCCAGCGAAATTGATCTGGCTGATGGCGCCGCAGATGCCGATGCGCGCCTTGACGGCCAGGCGCGCCAGCACGGCCTCGAGGATCTCGCCGCCGACGTTGTCGAAAAAGACGTCCACGCCGCGCGGGCAGTGCTTCTTGAGTTCGTCCTTGATCGGTCCGGCCTTGTAGTCGATGCAGGCGTCGAAGCCGAGTTCGCGCACGACCCACTCGCACTTGGCCGGGCCGCCGGCGATGCCGATCACGCGGCAGCCCTTGATCTTCGCGAGCTGGCCTGCGAGCTGTCCCACGGCGACGGCCGCGCCCGAGACGACCACCGTCTCACCCGGCTGGGGCTTGCCGACCTCGAACAGCCCGAAGTAGGCCGCCAGCCCGGGGCCGCGCAGCACCAGCCAATCCTGGAGCGGGCCCAGCAGGGGATCGATCTTGGCCAGATTGGCAGCCGCCATCTGTTCGGGGCCGATGCCGAGTACTCCTGTACGCCGAGCAGGCCGATCACGTAATCGCCGGCCGCGAAGTCCGGATGATCCGAGGCGAGCACCCGGCCGATGCCGCCGCAGCGCATCACCTCGCCGATGGCCACCGGCGGCAGGTAGCTGCGCCCCTCGTGCATCCAGCCGCGCATCGCCGGATCGAGCGACAGCGTCAGCACCTTGACCACGAGACCGCCTTTGGGCGGTCGCGGCACCGGCTCCTCGGTGAAGCTCCAGTTCGAAGCGTCGGGAATGCCGGTCGGGCGCGCGCGCAGCCGCGCCTGGTGATTCAACGGCATCGCGGCGGCCGCAGCGTTCATGACGAACTCCGAGTGGCAGTGGCCGGCAGCGCCCGACCGCTGCGAACCGGCGCGCGATTCCTCAGGCCGCGATCTTCGGCTGCGTGTACGGGGGGATGCCGCGCGGCACGTAGACGCCCTCGGCCTGGTCGAGGTACTCCTGCTTCTTGGCGCGCGGGTTGAAGAACTGCTTGTACCAGATGCGCGCCTTGACGAAGGCGCCGTCGCTGGGGATGAACAGCCCGTTGATGCACGGTGCCTTGTGGTTCCAGACCTCGATGTCCTGCACGAAGGCGGTGAGTGCCATCTCCTGGAAATGCGCCGCCTCGATGGCATCGGTCTTCGTCGCGACCTTGCTCTTGCTCGGCGAGCGCACCATCAGCGTGTGCCACACCTTGGACGTGCCGTCGTCCACCGGCGTGTTGCAGATGATCATCACGCCTTCGTACATGCCGGTCAGGTCCGACATCAGCATGCCCGGGCCGTGGTAGGTGGTGATGGTGTGCAGGTCAGCGCTGACGCCATCGGCCGACACCAGCGTGCGGTGGCCGCCGCACTGGCGCTGGGTGGCGGTGTGGCCCTTGATCTCGTTCTCGAAGCGCGCGACGGTCGAGCCGTGGATCGGGCTCAGGTGGCCGTAGTCGCAGATGTTGTCGACGATCTCCTGGCCATGCTGGTTCAGCACGCCCAAGTGGTCCCACTTCGGGCGCACCCAGGACGGGTCGTCCCACTGCGGCAGGCTCGGGTGATCCCACTCGGGCTCGCCGCCCTCGGGGTCGTGCCACACCCAGACCGCACCCAGGCTTTCCTTGACGGTCCAGCTCTTGACGCAGGCCGCGGCCGGGATCTCGCCCTTGTGGTACGGGATGTCGTCGCACTTGCCGTCGGGGCCGAAGCGCCAGGCATGGTAGGGGCAGCGGATGCCGTCGCCCTCGACGTTGGTGCCCATGCCGTCCTGGATCACGTAGCTGGTCTTGTTGGGCGCCGCAAGGTGCGTCTTCATGTGCGGGCAGTAGGCGTCCAGCAGCACCACCTTGCCGGTGGCGCGGCCGCGGTACAGCGCGAAGTCCTTGCCGAAGAAGCGCACCGCGTGCGGCCGGTGGGTGTCCAGCTCGCTCGCCTCGGCGATCATGAACCAGCCGCGGGGGAAGGTGAACTCGCCGAGTCGATAGTCCTTGGTGGTGGCCATGGGGCAGCTCCTGCGCAACGGTGAATGGGGGATGGTTGGGCATTCTGGGTCGCTGCCCCACAGGCGCATACCCTGTTTGGACGATGAGGCCGCGGGGCCCGCCGCACGACCATGCCGCGACCTCACCGATGTGTCAGAAGGCCCTCCGATGGCCCGCTTGCGCACCTTCAACCTGGCCGACCTGTTCGAGATCGTCGCCGGCGCCGTGCCCGAGCGCACGGCCTTCCGTTGCGGCGAGGCCAGCCTGAGCTACCGCGAGCTCGACCAACGCGCCACGCGGCTGGCCTCGGCGCTGCGCGCGCGCGGCGTCGGGCGCGGCGACAACGTCGGCATCCAGCTCTACAACTCGGTCGAGTATCTCGAGACCTTCTTCGCCTGCTGCAAGATCGGCGCCGCGCCGGTGAATGTGAACTACCGCTACGTCGCCGACGAACTCGCCTACCTGTTCGGCATGCTCGAACTCAAGGCGCTGGTTTACGGCGAGGCCTTCGAGGCCGAGGTGGCCAAGACGGTGCCGCGCGTGCCGACGCTGAAGACACTGCTGCGCGTGGGGGATGCCCCCGCGCGGCCGGCGCGCGTGGAGGGCTATGTCGAGGCGCTCGCCACCGGCGCGGACGAGCTGGACGATCCGCAACGCTCGGACGACGACATCTTCATGCTCTGCACCGGCGGCACCACCGGCATGCCCAAGGGCGTGATGTGGCCGCACAAGTCGATTTTCATGGCCGCGCTGGGCGGCGGCGGCATGTACTTCCGCCGTCCGCCGATCCAGCGGCCCGAGGAGCTGCTGGAGTTGGTGCCGCACGGCCCGCCGCTCACGTATTTCGCCACCGCGCCGCTGATGCATGGGGCGGCGATGTGGGCTTCGTTGATCAGCCTGTTCGCCGGCCACACCGTGGTGGTCAACGACGAGACCCGTTTCGACGCCGAGCATGTGTGGGACATCGTCGTGCGCCACGGTGTGAACATCATCTCGATCGTCGGTGACGCGATGGCGCAGCCGCTGATCCGCGCGTTGGAGCAGCACCCGGGACGCTGGGACCTGTCGCGCCTGATCACCTTCGGCAACGGCGGCGCGGTGTTCTCCAAGCAACTGCAGGAGCGGCTGAAGGCGCAGTTGCCCAAGATCATGATCAGCAACTCGCTGGGCACGTCCGAATCGGGCACGCTCGGCGGCGCGGACCGCGCCGATCATGCCGGCGGCTTCATGGTCTTCGAGCCGCGGCCCGACCTGGCGGTGATCGACGATGCGCACCGCATCGTCACGGCCGCGGGATCCGAGGGCACGCTGTCGCGCACGGGCTACACGCCGATCGGCTACTACGGCGACGCGAAGAAGACCGCCGAGACCTTCGTGCGCATCGACGGCCGGCTGTGGGTGCTGACCGGCGACCGCACGCGCATCGACGAGCAGGGCCACTACGTCGTCGTCGGCCGCGGCTCGATGTGCATCAACAGCGGCGGCGAGAAGGTCTACCCGGAGGAGGTGGAGGAGGCCGTGCGCCACTACGAGGGCGTGGAAGACGTGCTCGTGGTGGGCGTTCCCGACGAGCGTTGGGGCCAGAAGGTGGTGGCGGTGGTGCGGCCGACAGCGGGGCTTGGCTTCGATCGCGCCGAACTCGACCGCGTGTGCCGCGCCAAGCTCGCGGGCTACAAGGTGCCGCGCGCAGTCGTCGTTGTGGACGAGATCCGGCGCAGCCCGGCGGGCAAGGCCGACTACACCTGGGCCAAGAAGATCGCCGCGCAGCAGCTGGCGGGGTGAACCGTGGCGGGCGGTCTCAACCGGCGAGGCCGTGTTCGCGCACCAGGTCCTGCAGGTCGATCATCGTCGCGCTGCGCGACAGTTCCCGCGCACGCTCGTCGGTGACGAGCCACAGCAGCGCCGCCGCGATCGCCGGCGGTGCCATGGCGCCGTAGCGCCGCTCGAGCAGGCCGCCGTCACCCAGGGTTGCGGTCACTGCTTCGGTGCTCACCAGGCCCGGGTTGACGCTGAAGGCGCGCACGCCCTGGGCCCCGTACTCGACGTTGATGCAGCCCGCCAGGCGCGCCAGCGCCGCTTTGGAAGCCCCATAGGCGAAGCCCCAGGCGCCCTGGTCAGCCGGCACCGGAGGGTCGCTCCGGCCGGCGCCTGAGACGACGTTGACGACCTGTCCGCCGCCCTGCGCCACCATCGTCGGCAGCGCCCGGCGTGCGATATGGAACGGTGCAGTCACATTGCCCCAGAGCGTGCGCTGCAAGGCGTCGTCGGTCAGGTCGCGCAGGAGTGCGTTGGACTCGCGGTCCTGGTAGACCGCGTTGTTCAGCAGCACGTCGATGCGACCGAATCGCGCCAGCACGGCGTCGAACGCACGGTCCAGCGACGCAGCGTCCATCAGGTCCATCGGGTGCGCGAAGACCTCGGCGCCCATCGCCTGCAGCGCGGCCTGGGTGGCGGCCAGGCTGCCGGCAAGTGCCGCTCCGTCGGGGCGCCGCAACTGGTGCTGATGTTGCTGGCCTTCCTCGAGCGTGCGCGCGGTGATCGCCGCGCGCCAGCCCGCGCGGCCGAAGGCTTCGGCGGCCGCGCGGCCGATGCCGCGGCTGGCACCGGTGACGAGCACGACCTTGGGTGGTGTAGGCAACTCGGTGGGACCCTCCAGGCAGCGATGGTCGGCTGCCGTGGTCGGCGGTGGCATCGTCCCTTCGGACGACGAGTGCCTGGGCCGGGCCGCCTAGCCTTGCGTCCGAGAATCGACCTTTAGAGGAAAGATCATGTCCGACACCCGTTCCACCACCGACATCCGTCGTCTGCTCGAGGCCCAGCGCGCCGCCTTCATCGGCGAGGGCCCGGTCTGCCTGGAGATACGCCGGGCGCGGCTGCAGAAGGTGATCGACCTGCTGGTCAAGCACAACGACGCGTTATGCCAGGCGATGGGTGAGGACTTCGAGGGCCGGCCGTTCGTGTTCTCGATGATGAACGATGTGCTGGGCTCGCTGGCCGCGCTGAAGGTGGCGCGCGACAAGCTGCCCGAGTGGATGGGCGACCAGCCGCGCCCCAGCGTGTCCCCCTTCGACCAGTTCGGCGCAACGGCCTGGGTCAGGTTGCAGCCCAAGGGGGTGGTGGGGATCATCGGCACCTGGAACGCGCCGGTGTTCACGCTGCTGGCGCCGCTGGCCAGTGCGTTTGCCGCCGGCAATCGGGCGATCCTCAAGCCGAGCGAAGTGGCGCCGGCCACGGCCGCCGTGATGGCTCGCGTCGTTGCCGAGGCCTTCGATCCGACGGAACTGTGCGTGGTGACCGGTGGTCCCGAGGTGGCCGCCGAGTTCAGCGCGCAACCCTGGGACCATCTCACCTTTACCGGCTCGGGCGCCATCGGCAAGCAGGTCATGAAGGCTGCGGCCGAGAACCTGGTGCCGGTGACGCTGGAGTTAGGCGGCAAGAGCCCGGTGGTCATCGGCCGCAGTGCCGACATCCGCAACGCGGCCGAGCGCATCGCCGTGGGCAAGGCGCAGAACAGCGGGCAGCTTTGCATCGCGCCGGACGTGGTGTGGGTACCCCAGGAAAAGGTCGACGAGTTCGTCGCGGCCGTGCAGTCGGTGTATCCCGGCCTGTTCCCGACGATCGCTGGCAACCCCGACGTCACGCCGGCGGTCAACGCTCGCCACTTCGCGCGCGTGGAGGCCTATGTCGCCGATGCCGGTGCACGCGGCGCCCGGGTGCTGATGGCCGGCGACTTTCCCAACGCCGCGGGTGGGGCCGAGCGCCGCATGCCGCTGCGCCTGGTGCTGGGCGCGCCGGCCGACAGCGAGATCGCGCGCCAGGAGATCTTCGGCGCGGCGATGGTCGTGCAGCCGTATCGCGAGGTGACCGAGGCCGTGGCGGCGATCAACGCCGGCCCGCGCCCGCTGGCCTTGTACTACTTCGGCAACGACGAGGCCGAACAGAGCTGGGTGCTGGACCACACGCTGTCCGGCGGCGTATCGATCAACGACGTGCTGATGCACGCCGCGCTGCCCGACGCGCCTTTCGGCGGCATCGGCGCCTCGGGCATGGGCCACTACAACGGCCGCGAGGGCTTCCTCGAGTTCAGCCACGTGCGCTCGGTCTACAAGGCCGGCGCCCACGACCCGCGCCGCGAGTGGGGCATGCTGCCGCCCTACGGGCCGCATTTGGAGGCGATGTTCAGGGCTGCGCTCACGCCCTGAACGCTCCCGGCGCCGGGCTGCGCCCGCGCCCCTCCCGCTGGGGTTCAAGGAGACCGGTGCAGCCGGAACACCTCAAGAGCCGATGCTTCAGCGCGATTGCGCCGCGAGCATCTCGGCCAGCGGCACGAGGCGCTCGAACTCGGCCTGCACCTGCCGCATCGCCACGGCCGGCTGCGGCAGCGTCGTGGCGTCGCTCATCAGGCCCACGCGCATGCGGCCGTCGTAGCTGAGGATCGATAGCCCCAGGCCGATGTCGCCGGCCTGGGGCACCCAGAACATCATGTCGTCGATGCGCGCGCCGGCCAAGGTGCGCGCCGCAGGCGGCCCTGGCACCATCGTGAGCACGGCGGTGGCCTTGCCCGACAACAGGTCGAGTGCGCGCGTGCGGATGTCCGGCGGCAACAACCCGACGATGCCCAGCAGCAGGTGCATCAGCAGCGCCTGGCGCGTACCGGTCAAGGCCTCCAGGCGCCGGTGCACCTCCCATGCGCGTGCCACCGGGTTCGTAACGCCCAGGGGCAACAGCATGTTCACCAGGCCGAAGTGGTTGCCGTGCAGCGACGCGGCGCGTCGCGTGCCGCGCAAGGGCGTGGGGATCAGCACGCGGATCTCGGCCTTGCGAGTCTCATGGCCCTGCGCCTGCAGGTGCGCCCCCAGCGCCGCCGCGACACACGAGATCAGAACCGCGTTGACCGAACAGCCGAAGGCCTGCGCGACGCGTTTGACCTCGCGCTGCGGCAACGCTTCGCACCACGCCACGGCCTTGCCCGCGCCGGGGGGCTGCTTCAGGGGCGTGGGTGTCTCGTCGGGCATCTCGGCCAGGCGGATCACCTCGGCGCCCAGGGCCACGACAATGCGCGCCAGATGTGCGGCCAGCGCTTGCGCATCCTCGGGTGCGATCACGGGGTTGGGTGCTGCTGCGGGCTTGGGTGCGATCACCGCCTCGGCGTCGGCGAGCAGCCGCCGCAGGTCGCCGAGCAGGCTGGTCGGGGCGTCGTCGTCCAGCGTCGCAGCCGGCGCGGCCGGCGCTGCGCCGGCCGACTCGGGTTCGGTGAGGGTCAGCAACAGCCGGATCAGCGCCGAACCGTCTGCCATGCAATGGTGGATGCGCACGACCAGCGCCGCCGATTCGCCACCCTCGACCAGCACGAGCTGCCAGAGGGGGTGCGTCGAGGGCAGCGCTTTGACGCACAGTGCTGCGATCCAGTTCTGCAGGCTCTGGTTGTCGCTCAGGCGATGACGGATGACATGGCGTTCGAGCCTGAAGCGCGGATCGCGCTCCCAGTGATCGCCGTCGGTGCCGTGTGCCGGGCGCTGGCGAAAGCGTCGGTGCGCCAGCAGTCGCTGCGAGACGATCTCGCGCAAGGCGTCAAGGGTCGGCGCACGCTGCAGCTGCAGCAGCCCGACGATGATCATCGGGTTGTGTGGCTGGCTCATGTGCCACCACGCCGCGTCGACGCCGGACATGCGCTCTCGGCGCGGGTTGCGCGGGCGCCCCGGCATGGCGGTCGCGACGGCCGCGCAGGCTTAGCGCTTGGGGGCCTTCTTGGCCGCGGCGGTCTTCTTCGCCGGCGCGGCTTGCTTCTGCGGGGCCTTCTTGGCAGCTTCCACCTTGGCCGGCGTGCCGAACACGTCGTCGAAGTGCGCATGCAGCCGGGCTTCGATCTTGGGCTTGAGGAACGAGACGAGAAAACCGAGTTCGGCCGCCACGTGCACGTCGTCGCCGCTGACGGTCATGACGCCGTCGACACCGCTGCGTTTGAAGCTGAGCTTGTTGCCGCTCCAGCTCGACGTGAGGCCGAACTCCTCCTTCAGGTGTTCGGACATCACATTGGCCTCCTTGCGCGCCTGCGCCAAGGTCAGCGAGTGCGGGCGTCGGATGTCGATCTTCTGCGCCATGGTGGGTTGTCTCCTTGGGATCGAGGGTCGCGATCGCGCTGCGACGGTGTGGGGCATTCTGCACTCAGGCCTCGCACGCGCGTTAGTCCGAACGGAGGATGAAGGCGCAGGTCGCGGCCACGATGCTTCAAGCTCGAAGTGGCATGCCGCCGCAGAAGCGAGGAGACGGTTCGATGGTCAAGCTCAACGCACAGGATGCCTCGTTCCTCGCAATGGAGTCCTCCAATGCGCCGATGCACATCGGGTTTCTGCTGACCTTCAAGTTGCCAGCCAAGGCACCGGCGGACTTCATGCAGAAGCTGCACGCCAAGCTGGCACGTTTCGCGGTCGATGTGCAGCCCTTCAACCTGCGCTTGAAGCAGCAAGAGGGTTGGTCAAAGCTGCAGCCAGAGTGGGAGGTGGACGAGGCGGTCGATCTCGAGTACCACCTGCGCCACGAGGCGCTGCCCTGGCCGGGCGGCGAGCGCGAGTTGGGGCTGGCGATCTCGCGCCTTCATTCGCTGCCGCTGGAGCGTTCGCGTCCGCTGTGGGAGTGCACGCTGATCGAGGGCCTGCAACCCGGTCGCTTTGCCTTGTACATGAAGATCCACCACGCGCTCGCGGACGGCGTGGGCCTGATGAACCAGCTGTCGCAGATCCTGGCCGAGTCGCCCCGCGGCGCGAGCCTGCCGCCCTGGTCGGCTCCGGTGGCCGCGGCGCCGGCGCCCAAGGCGACGCAGGCGGCCGACGATGACTGGCGCCGCTTCTTCGAGGGCCTGCTGGGCAAGATCGGCAAGCCCAAGCCAGAGCGCAAGGGCGCGTCGGGCCTCCCGCGCGGCCCGCGCTGCATCCTCAACGGCAATACCACCGGGCGCAGGCGGTTCGCGACGCAGCGTCTCGAGCTGGCGCGCGTCAAGGCCATTGCGAAGGCGGCCGATGCGACGGTCAACGATGTCGTGCTGGCGGTGTGCAGCGGTGTGCTGCGCACGTACCTGGAGGAAGTCGACCGCATTCCCAAGGACAGCCTCCTGGTTTCGGTGCCGGTGGCCCTGCCGCGCGAGGCCGGTCAGACGATCGGCAACTCGGTGGCTGGCGTTCACGCCCCACTGGCCACGCACATCGCCGATCCGAAGAAGCGTCTGCTGGCGATTCGCGATGCGATGCGCGATGCGAAGGAGGAGTTCAACCGACTGCCCGTGGCGCTCAACCGGGCGATCAACTCCCTGGGCATGCTGGCCATGATGATGGTCCCCAAGCGCGAGAACACCGACCCGGAGAACGCGGCCTTCACCAACCTGACGATTTCCAACGTACCGGGCCCGAAGCAGAAGCTCTACTTCAACGGGGCGGAGATGGACGGCATGTACCCGGTGTCCGTGCTCGCGGGCGACCATCGGCTGAACATCACGGTGCTCGGTTACCACGAGGGCTTGCACTTCGGGTTCATCGCCTGTCCCGACACCTTGTCCAGCGTGCAGAAGCTGGCGGTGCGCTTGCCTTTGGCGCTGCGCGAACTCGAGCGTGCCGTCGGCATCGGCCGGGCGGCGCGGGTCAATGCCTGAGCCGTTCCAGCCAGCGGATCGGAACGCAAGCCGCGCACGATGCTCCAGCCGATGAACGTGCTCGATGCCGGCCTCCTGATGATGGAGTCCGCACAGACGCCGATGCACATCGGCGGTGTGCAGATCCTGCGCCTGCCGCGCGGCGAGGGCGTCGACTACGTGCGCAAGGTGGTCGAGCAGGTCATGCGGCATCCGGCCGACGGGGCGCCCTTCAACTACCGTCTGGCCGCCGGCAGCGGACCGTTGGGCATGCCGGCCTGGGAGGTGCTCGACGACGTCGACCTGTCCGAACACGTGTTCCGCCACGCGCTGCCGTATCCGGGGGGCGAGCGTGAACTGTTCGCGCTGGTGTCGCGGCTGAACTCCGGACCGCTGGATCGTGGCAGGCCCTTGTGGGAACAGCACTACATCGAGGGCCTGTCAGGACGTCGCTGGGCCACTTTCACCCGCATCCACCACGCGCTGATGGACGGCAAGTGGGGCATGAGACTGGCGCACGAGACGACCAGCGCCGACCCGCGCGCCCGCCACCTGCCTCCTTACTGGGCGGTGCGGTTCGACAAGGCGGCCGATGCCGAGGACGGGTCCGGCCGCGACCAGGCCCAGCCGGGCTGGTGGGAGCGCCAGACGCAGATGCGACGCCAAGGCGCCGAGACACTGACCGAGCTGCGCAAGGCCTTCGGCCGCATGATCGAGTCGTATCGCCACCCGAGCGACGACGGGCTGGTGTCGCCCTATGTTGCGCCGGAGTGCGTCCTCAACGGCAAGCTGACCGCCCGGCGCGAGCTGGGCGTGGTGCGTCTGGAGCTCGCTCGCATCAAGCGCCTGGCGCACGCCAACGAGGCCACGGTGAACGAGGTGGTGCTGTGCATCTGCGGCGGCGCGCTGCGCCGCTATCTGCTGGCGCGTGACGCTCTGCCCGACAAGTCGCTGGTGGCCAACATGCCGATCGCCGTGGCGCGCGCCGACGCCGGCAGCGGCGGCAACGCGATCGTCTCGGGCATGGTCTACCTGGCCACGCACCTGGCCGACCCCGCCGGGCGCTTCCGCGCGGTGCGCGGCTCGAGCCGGCACGCCAAGGAGCTGTATCGCGAGATGCCGTCGCAGACGGCGCTGTCGATCTACCTCGGGGTGAGCGGCATTCCGTTCATCCTCGCGCAGCTCGCGGGCCAGGCCGAGAAGGTACATGCGCAGACGCTGGTCATCTCCAACGTACCGGGGCCGCGCGAGCGGCGCTACGTCAATGGCGCCGAGCTGCTGTCCGAGTTCCCGATCTCGCTGCTGGTGCCGGGCCAGGCCATGAATATCACGGTGGTGAGTTTGGCCGATGCGCTGGACGTTGCCGTGCTGGTGTGTCCCAGCCTCGCGCCGGCGCCGCAGGAAGTCGCCGATGGCATCGCCGACTCGCTCGATGAGCTCGAGCGTGCGCTCGGGCCCCGGCGCAGCGCCACCCGTAAGTCCCGTACCACTCCGAAAACCGCTTCGCGGCGCACGCAGCCGGCCGCCAGGAGATCCCGATGAAGACCGCCGCAAGCACGCAGAGCCTGAACCCGCAGGACGAGTACTTCCTCGACACGGACACCGCGGCGGCGCCGACGCACATCGGCGGCTTGGAGGTCTACAAATTGCCGCCGGGGGCCGGGCGCGACTTCATGCAGAAGTACTACGCGCAGATGCGGCGCTTGCCGGTTCGCGCCGAGCCGTTCAACTACGTGCTGTCGACCCTGGAGCCCGAAGGGCAGAAGAAGCCCGACGGACCGCTCGCATGGCTGCAACCGAAGCCGCGCAAGAAGAAGGAGAACCCGGTTCGGGTGTGGAAGCGCCTCGAGAGCGTCAACCCCGAGGAGCACATCTATCTGCACGCGTTGCCGTACCCGGGCGGGCAGCGCGAGCTGGGTGAATTGGTCGCGCGACTACATGTCAACCGGCTCGACCGATCGCGGCCGCTGTGGGAGATGCACCTGATCGAAGGGCTCGAGGGCGGCCGCTATGCCGTCTACAACAAGCTGCACCACTCGCAGTTCGACGGCAAGCGCGGGATGGCGCTGGCGCAGTACACGCGTTCGCCCAAGGCGTCGGTACGCAACCTGGTGCCGATCTGGGCGGTCGACCTGGGCAAGCACCGCGAGCGCGCCGCAGCGGGCAAGCCTGCAGCGCCCGCGGAGGCTCCCGGCGGCCTGAAGAAGCTGGCCTCCTGGGGCAAGGCGCTGTCGAAAATGCGAGAGGTGCGCGAGCACAAGCCGGGCGAGGGCGTGATCGCCCCCTACTCGGCACCGGCGACCATCCTCAACGGGCCGCTCACGCTGCGCCGACGGCTGGGCACGGTGTCGTTGTCGATCCCTCGGATCAAGGCACTGGGTGCTGCGATCGAAGGCGGCGCTACCGTCAACGAGATCCTGCTGGCGGTGTGCGGCGGCGCCTTGCGGCGTTACCTGCAGGACCGGGACGCGCTGCCCAAGGACCCGCTGATCGCGGCCTGTCCGGTGGCCATCGCACGCAAGGAAGACGCCGCCGCGGGCAATGCGGTCGGGCAGATCCTGGTGTCGCTGGGCACGACGATCGCCAACCCGAAGAAGCGCCTGCATGCGGTGGTGGCGTCCAGCCGTGCCAACAAGGCGCTGATGAAGGAACTGGAGCCCGACGCCTACGCGAACTACCTTCAGCTGTCGATGATGCCGCAGGTGCTGGCCGCCAAGACCCAGTACGGCCACAAGGTGCTCAATGCCAACCTGATCATCTCCAACGTTCCCGGGCCGCGCGAGACCCAGTACGTCAACGGCGCCGAACTGGAGGCGATGTACTCCGCGTCGATGCTGCTGCCGGGGCAGGCCTTGAACATCACGGTCAGCAACTTCGGGGACAACCTCGATGTCGGCATCATGGCCTGCCCCGATCTGTGCCCGAGCCCGCAACGCATCGCCGTGTATGCCGGCGAGGAGTTGGCGATCCTCGAGCAGGCGATGGGCATCAGACCCGCGCGCGCGTCGCGCAAGGCAAGGTCGCCGCAGTCGGTCGCGACCAAGGCGCCGAGGAAGAAGTCGACCGCGAAGGCGAGGCCGGCAAGGTCGCTGGAGTCGGTTGCGACCAAGGCACCCGGGAAGACGTCGACCGCCAAGACGGGACCGGCGAAGAAGGCCGCGCGCAGCCGTGCGCCCGCCAGGAAGGCGGTGGGCAAGGCGGCCCCGGCCAGGAAGGCGAAGTGACCAACGTCTGAGCACGCGTTCGGATCTTGGGCATGGCAACGAAGGTGTCGGTCGGGAAGGCCTCGGCGGCGAGAACGCGCGAGCGCATCCTCGACGCGAGCCTCGCACTGTTCAACCGCCAGGGCGCGCCCAACGTGACGACCAACCATATCGCCGACGCTGCCCAAATCAGCCCCGGCAACCTCTACTACCACTACCGTCACAAGGAAGACATCGTGATGGCGCTGTACGACCGCTACGAAGCGGCGACCGGCGCCATCATGGGCGGAGCCAGCGGCGACCGCGGCGCGGTCGACGACTTGTGGCTCGTGATTCATCTGGTGTTCGAGGTCATCGACGACTACCGGTTCATCCATCGCGACCTGAGCGATCTCTGCGCGGCCTATCCCGCGCTGCGCGCGCGCTTCCAGCGCGGGGTGGAGGGAGGCATCGATCGCGCAAGCGCCTATTGCCGTGCGCTGGCGGATGCCGGCGATCTCGAGGCGACGCCGGAGGAGGCGCATGCGCTCGCGGTCAACATGTCGCTGGTCACCACTTACTGGCTCAACTTGCAGGCGCTTCGCCGGTCCCACGGCAGCGGCATTGGCTCACCGGACGACGATTCGGTGTCGGAGGGCGTCTTTCAGGTGTTGTCGCTGATCACGCCCTACCTGCGCGGCAAGAAGCAGGAGGAGTTCCGGCGCGTCGCTCGCCGCTACCTGCCGACCGGGAGCGCCGGGTGACTGCTCTATCCGGCGACGCTAGAGTTGCCATCACGTCAGCAGCGCAAACCGCCTCGCGAAGCGGCCTGTGCTGAAGTCCAACCGCCCTCGCAAACGAAAGGCCGCCATGCCCAGCAAGAAGACCGCCAAGCCTGCTCCCGAAGACTGGATGTCGCGCATCAAGGAGTCGTCTCATGATGTGTTCCTCGCCGGGTTGGCGTCGCTGGCGCGCGCACGTGCACCGGGCAAGCCGTCCGGCAAGTCGGACTTCGACACCTTGATCGCCGAAGGACGCAAGCTCGAACCCGGCTTCAAGCAGTCGGTGCAGAACACATGGGACGGCTGGCGCGAGAAGTCGCGTGGCACGCTGACGTTCAAGCCCGAAGGCAAGCTGCAGGGGGTCATGGAGGAGCGCGTGGCCGCCGCGCTCGGGAAGCTCGGCGTGCCCACGCGCAAGGACTTCGAGGCACTGAGCGCGAAAGTCGACACGCTGATGGCCGCCGCGGGCAAGGCACGCCGTGCCGTGGCGCCGCGCGGGGGCGCACCGAAAAAGACCGCCTCGCGCAAGGCTGCAGCCGGCAAGCGCTGAGCGGTAAAAGTGAACCGCAACATGGGCGCCACAGCGGACACCAGGCCCTCCAGGGCTGCGCCGCGGCGCAAGTCGATCCCTTCCGACGAACCCTTGCCCGACATCCTTCGCGCTCTCGGTGACGAACACAAGTACCAGGCGCGGTTGTTGAACCTGCTGGAAAAGCAGGTTGGATTGCTCAATCAGCGCCAGCAGCCCGACTACGAGGTGATGCACGGCGTCATGCGCTACATGACGCAGTACCCCGACCGCTTCCACCATCCCAAAGAGGATCTGCTGTTCGAGAAGATCGTATTGCGCGATCCGGCCAGCAAGCCCAAGGTGGACGAGCTGCTGCAGGCGCACCAGACGATCATCGCCAGAGGCGCCGAACTGATGGCGCTGATCGATCGCCACCGCGACGGCGCTCGGGGCACCGACCCGAATCTGTTGCGAAAGACCACCCATGCCTACATCGGAGCCTTGCGCCGCCACATGGACATCGAGTGGCTGCACTTGTTCCCGCGCGCCCAGCAGGTGCTGCAGTCCGAGGACTGGTCCGATGTCGATCGGCGCATGAAGCCGATCCTCGACCCGGTGTTCGGCGAGCAGGTTGGGGGCGAGTTCGAGAACCTGCGCGAAGCCGAGGCCATGAGGCCGGAGGCCGCCGGGCCGGGGCGCCTGGGTGCCGGGTTGATCGAGGCGGCCGCCCTGATCGAATCGGTGACGGCGCTGATCGCGGGCACATCGCGGATGCGGCGCGATCTCGCGCAGCACAACCGTGAAACGCTGCGCATCAACCGCGAGCTGATGGGGCACTGGCTAGAAACGCTGCCGCTGGACGAACGCCTGGACCTCGTGCGCGAGACGTGCCGGCGCAACCTCGCGATGGTCTCGGAGATCAACAGTCGCATGCTCGACCTCTGGACGGAGGTCTGGAACGGCGTGCTGCGGCCCTACGAAGAAAGCGAAACACCCTACGCACCGAAGCTGGCGCAATGGCGTCACAAAGGGCGTCGCGCATCGGCGCGAGCAAAGGCGGCGACGCGGCCGCAGGGGCTGTGAGATGGTCAGTTGGCAAACCAAGCTGCTCAACCGGGTGCTGCACCACACCATCAAGCGCGTGATGTCGGGAGCCGGCACCGTTCACGAGACGCGTCGCTTCATCGAGGCCAAGGGGCCGCCGCGCTTGCCTCCCGGCGTGACCGTCACACCCGTGCGCGCCAACGCCTTCCGCGCCGAGTGGATCCGCACGCCGGAGTCGACCGACCAACGCACGCTGCTGTACCTGCCGGGAGGCGGCTTCATGCTCCCCGCGTCGGCCCAGGTGCCGTTGCTGATCGCCCGCATCAATGCCGAGGCCGCCACGCGCGCGATGCTCGTGCACTACCGCCTCGCGCCCGAGCATCCCTTCCCGGCCGGCCTCGAAGACTGCCTGGCCGCGTACCGCCATCTGCTGGACTTGGGTACCGACCCGAAGAGCATCGTCATTGCCGGCGATTCCGCGGGCGGCGGGCTCACGCTGTCGACGCTGCTGGCGCTTCGCGACGACGGCGATCCCATGCCCGCCGCGGCCGTGGTCATCTCGCCGTTCACCGACTTCAGCTTCGGCGGCGAGTCGCGTTTCGCGAACGCACGGCACGATCCCATGCTGTCGGCCGACGGCATCAAGCAGATGAACGCGATCTACCTCGACGACGCCTTGCACGACAACCCCCTGGTGTCGCCGGTGTACGGCGACTTTTCCGGCCTGCCGCCGGTGCTGGCGCAGGTGGGCAGCACCGAGGTGCTTCTCGACGACGCGCGCCGGGTGGGCGAGCGTGCCGCGTCGCAGGGTGTGGACTTCGAGGTCGAGGTCTGGGAAGAGGTGCCGCACGTGTGGCATGTCTGGCCCTTCCTGCCCGAGGCCAAGGCTGCCACCAGTCGCATCGCCCAGTTCATCCAGAAGCACACGGCGGGGGCAGGGAAGGCTGCCAAGGCCAGCCGGCCCGTGAAGGTGGCGAAGTCCGCCGGGGCGGCCCGGCGCGCCGCTGCTTCGCGCGGCGCGAAGAAGAGGCTTGCTGCAGCGAGTGCCTGATTCGTTGCCCTGGCGCCCGCACGCGACGCCGCAGGGCGCTGTTCAGCGCAGCACCGGTCCCGGCCAGGAGGACGCCAGCGGCGCCCGCGACTGCAGTTGCTGCACGCGCGGATCCATCACCCGGAACCACAGCGGAGGCACGAGCGCCAGCAGCAACATGCCGGGGTAACCCATGGGCAGCTGCGGGCTGTCTTCCCGGTGGCACAGCAAGTGGTAGGGTCGCGACGGGTTGGCGTGGTGATCGGCGTGGCGCTGCAGGTTGATCAGCAGCGCATTGCTCAGGCGCTGCGAGGCATTCCACGAGTGGCGCGCGCCGACGCGCTCGAGCACGCCGTTGCGCTCGCGGCCGCGCACGAGGCCGTAGTGCTCGACGTAGTTGACCGCTTCCAGCAGCAAGATGGCCACCAGGCTCTGCCCCGCGAAGAAGACCAGCGCGCCCGCACCCCAGCAGGCGCCCAGGCCGGCGGCCAGCAGCAGCGTGGCGGCGGCGAACCACAACATCTCGTTGTGATGGCTGATCACCGCTTCGCCGCGGCGACGCAGCCGCGCAGCCTCGAGCTGCCAGGCTGAGGCCAGGCTGCCGACGATCGCCCGCGGCAGGAAGCAGTAGAGGGGCTCGCCCAGCCGTGCGGTGGCCGGGTCGTCGCGCGTGGCGACGCGGGCGTGGTGGCCGCGGTTGTGCTCGATGTGGAAGTGGCCGTAGCTCACGCTCACCAGCAGCAGCTGGGCAAGGCGCCGTTCCATCGCCGAACGGCCGTGGCCGAGTTCGTGCGCGATCGTGATGCCCTGGCCGCCGGTGACCAGGCCCACCGAGAGCAAGAGGCCCAGCGCCTGCCCGTCCGACAGGGAGCCGCCGGCAAACACGGCCGCGCCCCAGGCGATCATCGCCAGCTGCACCGGCACGTAGGCGTAGAGGTTCCAGCGCAGCAGATTCGAGTGATCGCTCGCAGGATGCGGTTCCTCGGCAGGGTTGCCGAAATCCTTGCCCATCACTGCGTCGGCCAGCGGCAGCACGCCGACCACCAGGGCCACCGTGAACCAGTTCTGCCCCAACAGCCAACCGATCACCGGCAGCGGCACGGCGGTGAGCAACGCCGCCCACAGGAAACGGTGGCCTGATCCTCGCTTCACGATGGTGGGCTTTTTGGGCGCCGGCTGCGCGAGGAGGCCAGCTTGCCGATCTGTTCATCGTCGAGCAGCCCGGCGCCGCGCGCCGCGAGGATCGCCTCGCGCAGCGTCTGCGCCACCGGCCGGTAGCGGATGCCCAGTGCGCGCAGCGTCGCGCGGTCGTCGGTGGGCGGTTGCTGCGTGAAGCAGATCATCGCTTCCTCGGTGAACACCGAGTCGAACGGCACCACGCGCGCGATTGCGTCGGCCGCGCGTCCCAGGCCACGCAGCAGCGCGCCGGGCAGCGGCAGCACCTTGAAAGCGCGCCCGGTCAGGCGCTGCAGCTGCGTCGCCAAGTCCTCCATGCGCACGTAATGGCCGCCGCACATGAAGCGCCGCGGCCCCAGGCCCTTCACCATCAGTGCCGCATGGATCGCGCCGAGGTCGCGTGCATCGATGAGCGACCACGCGGCGTCGTGGCTCGGCAGCGAGCCGAGCTTGATGTTGCTGGCGATGCCTTGCGTGGCCTCGCCGAGCACCGTGCCAGCTGCCGGTCCTGTGACGCTGCCCGGGTAGGTGATGACGATGGGCACGCCCTGGTCCTGCCACTTGCGTACGAAGTCCTCGGCAGCGGCCTTCGAACGCGCGTAGGCACTCTGCAGCGTGCCCAGAGGAAGCTCGGTCGTCAGTCTGTCCAAGCCCGGATCGATCAGCGCGGCGACGCTCGAGACGTAGACGATCGGATCCAGCCCCAAGCGCGCGGCATGGCCGACGACGAGTTCGGCACCGCGCGGATTGGCGTGCAGCATTTCCGCCTCGCGCCGCCGGTCGGTCGTGACGACTGCGGCACAGTGCAGCACTGCCTTGCAACCGCGCAGCGCCGTGATCACGGCGGCCTCGTCGGTCATGTCGCCGGACACGCAGTCGAGCTTGCCGGTGATGCCCAGCGCACCGAGCACGGCCTTGGCCTTGGCCGGGTCGCGCACCAGCAGGCGCACCTTGTGGCCGGCCTTGAGCAGCGCCTTGACGCTGAACGCGCCCACATAGCCCGTGGCCCCCGTCACCATCACACGCATCGCGGCGCCTCCTTCACGCGGCAGGCCGGCGCAGCGCGGCGAACACCATGGCCGGCTGCAGGATCGCCGCCAGCGCACCGCCGTACAGGCCCTTGCCGACGGCGTATGCGGCACCGTCGGGCGCCGGCGTGCCGGCTGCGTGCAGCAACATCACGGCCACAAGGCCCAGCCCCGAGCCGAGCAACCCGCACACGACGGCACCGCGCCAAAGCGTGCCGGGTATGGCTGCGGCCAGGCGCGGCGTCGCAACGGCGTGCAGTTCGGGCCCCTTGCCGGCGCGGGCCTGCCTGCGCAGCAGCGGGTGCAGGATCAACCAGGTGATCGCCGGCAACAGGAAGCCGGTGGCGAGCAGGTCAACGGCATAGCCCCCGTCGCCCCACAGCGCGAGCGCCGACGTGCCACGGTGCATGGCCCAGGCGATCGCGCCGTTGATCAGCGCATTGATCAGCGCCGGCACGACCTGCTGCGTCGCCACGAAGTGGCGACGCGCCGACGAGGTCATGGCGGTGGCGGTCATGGGATTCGACAAGCATCGCGCGGCAAGGTGCCGATGCGGCAGCCTAGGGTGCATGCGGCGCGGCAGCATCGTCCGTTTGCGCGAGGTGTCAGGCTCGGTCGCGCTGCACGATGCGCGTCACCCGATCGACCGCACCGAGGAGCCTCACATGCGCCACGTTCCCGACTTGTTCTCGCTCGCGGGCCAGGTGGCCATCGTCACCGGGGCCGGCAAGGGCATCGGCCGGGCCAGCGCGCTCGCGCTCGCGCAGGGCGGCGCCGACGTGGCGCTGGCCGCACGCACCAGCGCCGACATCGAGTCCGTGGCCGGCGAAGTGCGAGCGCTCGGGCGACGCGCGATCGTGGTGCCGTGCGACGTCAACGACGAGGCTGCGCTCGACAACTTGGTACAGCGCACGGTGGCCGAACTCGGCAAAGTGACGATCCTGGTCAACAACGCGGGAGGCGCGGGCCCGAACGACCCGCGCCGCATGAGCGGCAAGGACTTCTCGGCCGCGCTGGTGTGGAACGTGGCGCCGGCCTACCTGCTGATCCAGAAATGCGCCAAGCCGATGCGCGAGGCCGGCGGCGGGTCGGTGATCAACATCTCGTCGACCGCGGCACGCTATGCGCAGAAGCACTTCAGCGCCTACGGCACCGCCAAGGCGGCGCTCAACCAGCTCACCCGCAACCTGGCGCAGGACCTCGCGCCGCACGTGCGCGTCAACGCCATCGAGCCCGGCAGCATCCTCACCGATGCGCTCGCCCCTCACCTGACACCCGAGCGCCGGGCGGCGATGATCGAGCGCACGCCGCTGGCGCGGCTGGGCGAGGTGGAGGACATCGCCGCAGCGGTACTGTTCCTGGCCGCGCCGGCCTCGGGCTGGATCAGCGGCAAGATCCTCGGGGTCGACGGGGGTGCGGAGGCGCCGATCTGGGTCTGACGCGGTCGCTGCGCTACAGCGCCAGCCCGGCGCGGTGCCCGTCGCGCATCGCGCCCTCGATGTAGCCGGCCTCGCGGCAATCGCCCACCACATGCACCGGCACGCCATGCGCCTGCAGCGAACGCGCCACCCGGTCGTCGCTTTCCACGCCCAGCGCCAGGATCACCGAATCGGCCGCCGTCTTCTGCGCCGCGCCCTGCGCGTCGCTCCAATGCACCTCGGTGCGTTCGATGCTCGTCACGGTCGCGCGCCGGTGCAGCATGCCGTGCTGCTCGACGGCGTCGAGTACGCGCCAGCGGCGCACGATCGACAGCTCGCGCCCGGGCTTGTCCGTGGGCTCGAGCACCGTCACGTCGCGCCCGCGCGCGAGCAGGAACTCCGCGAGTTCGAGCCCGACCAGGCCGCCGCCGACGATAACCACCTGCTTGCCCAGCGGCATCCAGAGTTTCGACAGCCCCTGGATCGCCTGTGCGCTGTCGGTCACCTTGAGCACGCCGCCGGCCTTGAACAGGGCGCGCTGCGCGAGGTTGAGCTTGCGCCGCGCGATCTCGTCGGCGCCGTCGTCGGTCATCAGGCGGCGCAGTTCGTCGCCGCTCCATACGTGCGACGCGTCGGCGCCCGGGATGGCGGGTGCGTCGCGCCTGGCCCCTGTGGCCACGACGATGGCCTCGGGTTTCAGCTCAGCCAGCAGCGCGGTGGTGACCTCGGTGGACAGGCGCACCTGCACGGGCAGCTCGCGCAACTGCGCGACCAGGTGGTCGAGCAGGCGCCCGTTGGGCGTGTAGGCCAGGCCGGCGAAGAACAGCGTGCCGCCGAGCCGACCACTGCGCTCGACCAGCGTCACGCGGTGCCCGCGCAGCGCGGCCACGCGCGCCGCCTCCATGCCGCCGGGGCCACCGCCGACCACAAGCACGCGCTTGGCCTCGCGCGCCGGCTCGATCGGCCACTCGTACTCGTGGCCCACCTGCGGGTTGACGGCGCACTTGATGCGCTGGTTGATGAACACCTGGCTCACGCAGGCGTAGCAGTAGATGCAGGGGCGAACCAGCTCGCGCCGGCCGGCGATCAGCTTGTTGGGCAGATCGGGGTCGGCGAGCAGCTTGCGGCCCATGGCGACGAAGTCGAACAGTCCGCGCTCGATACCCTCGCTGGCCATCTCCGGGCTGATGCGGCCGGCGGCGATCACCGGCACCGACAGTTCCTTCTTCACCGCAGCGGCGTAGCCGACCAGGCCACCCGGCTGATGCACCAACGGCGCCTCGGTGAAGGCCACCCCGGTGGTGATGGTGGCGTAGGCCGACATGCTGACCGCATCCGCGCCGGCCTGCGCTGCCAGCTTGGCGGCGGCCACCGCGTCGGCCACCGTGATGCCGCCGTCGGTGCGCAGCTCTTCACCGTCCAGCCGTACCCACACCGGGAAGCCGGTGCCGGCGCGCTGCTTGACGGCCTGGATCGTGCGCACCAGCAGGCGCGCGCGGTTCTCGATCGGGCCGCCGTAGTCGTCGTCACGCTGGTTGTAGTACGGCGACAGGAAGCCGGCGAGGAGGTAGGAGTGCGCGGCGTGCAGCTCCACGCCGTCGAAGCCCGCGGCCTGCGCACGAGCGGCGGCGGCGGCAAACCATTCGATGGCCTGGTCGATGTCCGCCAGGTCCATCACGCGGACCTGCGGCTTGTGCTTGCCCAATGCGCCGACGAAGGTGGACATTTCTTCGTGCGTGAACGCGGCCATCATGGTGGTCGGCGAGCGCTTGGGCACCGAGGGCACCCAGATCGGGCGGCCGGCTGCGAGGTCGCGCGTCGCCGTCTTGCCGGCATGGTGCAACTGCACCGCGATCCTGGCGCCGTGGCGGTGCGCTCGCTCCGCCACGCGCGCCAGCCCCGGAATGAAATCATCGTGCGAAATGCCGAGCTGGAACGGCTCGGCTGTTCCTGCCGGGAATGCGACAGCGGCCACGCCCATGATCAGCAGTCCCGCCCCACCTCTCGCGCGTGCCTCGTAGTACGCCTGGATTCGTTCGCCGCAATAGCCGTCGTCCTCCGCGAAGTTGGAGCCCATCGGCGACATCACGATGCGGTTGCGCAGTTCGAGCGTGCCGATGCGTCCGGGTTGCAGCAGGTGGGCGTAGGAGTCGGGCATGGGTGGGAAGACCGGGCGGCGACATGGCCCCTCGCATCGATTCTCGGGCCGGACCCCCTTGCAACATCGTCCGTTCGGACGCTGATAGAGCCCTCACCCCAGGACACACTGCCGGGCCCTTGACAACGGCCGCAGGCACGTACGCGCCACAGCACCGGCCGCGGTGGAGATGGCCAACCGCAGCATCGACCTTTCGTATCGCGACGCCCCCGACGCCACCGCGCTGGACAACGTCCCCGGCGAGCGCGGGCTGCCGGTGCTGGGCAGCACGCTGGCCGTCCTGCGCGATCTGCACGGCCTGGCGCAGCGGCACCTGCGCGAGTACGGCCCCGTGTCGCGCATCCGGCTGCTCGGGCAGGGCGGGTTGCTCGTGAGCGGTGCCGACCTGACGCAGCGCATCTTCCAGGACCCGGATCAGTGCTTTTCCGCCGAGAAGGGCTACGACAAGCAGCTCGGTACGTTCTACCCGCGCGGCCTGCTGCTGATGGACTTCGACGAGCACCGCACCAACCGGCGCCTGATGCAGGGCGCGTTCAAGGTCGAGGCGCTGCAGCGCTACGTCGAGCTGATGCAATCGCTGGTCGAGCGGCATGTGGACGAATGGGCCCGTGCCGGCCGGGTCGTGTTCTATCTACGCATCAAGCAGCTACTGCTCGAGGTCGGCGCGCAGTGCTTCCTCGGCATCGATGACTTCGAGCGCGACGCTGCGCACATCAACCGGCTGTTCCTCGACCTCAACGCCGGCATGATCTCGCTGCTGCGCGTCGAGCTGCCTTTCGGCGCCTACGGGCGGGCCAAGCGCGCGCGACGCGAGCTCGAACACTGGTGCCATACGATGATCGCGCACCGCCGCGCCCATGGCGGCGGCGACGACGTGCTCAGCCGCCTGTGCCGCGCCGTCGACGAGCAGGGGCGCCCGTATGACGTGAAGGCGATCGTCGATCACACGATCTTCCTGTTGTTCGCGGCGCACGACACCAGCACCAGCGCGCTGTCGCACCTGGCCATGTACCTCGGGCGCGATGCCGCGCTGCGCGAGCGCTTGCGCGCGCACCTGGCCGGCTTCGGCACAGGCTCGCCCGGCCACGCCGAGCTGGTGCGGATGGACTTCGCCGAGCACTGCTTCGATGAGGCGATGCGGCTGCATCCGCCGGTGCCGATGGCGATGCGGCGCACCATCCGCGCTACCGAGCTCGGCGGCTACGAGGTGCCGGCGCACACCGTGCTCCACCTGCCGCTGATGATGAACCAGCGCGATGCGCGCTGGTGGACAGAGCCCGAGCGCTTCGACCCCGACCGCTTCGCGCCGCCGCGCCAGGAGCAGCGGCGCCACCCCATGTGTTTCCACCCGTTCGGCAGCGGCGCGCACAAGTGCATCGGCATGCACTTCGCGCAGCAGCTGGCGAAACTCGTGCTGCACCGCATGCTGATGCGGCTGGATTTCAGCGTGAGCCCGGGCTATGCGCCGCGCCTGGAATGGGTGCCGCTGCCCAAGCCGGCGGATGGGGTGCCGCTGTCCGTTCGGGCGCTTTAGGACGACCCCTTCAGCGGTGGAAACGCACTGCGTCGTCGAGTGCCGCGCGCGGTGTTCGGCAGGCGTTGGCGGCCGCCTGCGTGTCCTCGCGTCCGATGGAGATCCCGAACAGCAGTTTGTGCTCGGGCGGCACGCCGAGCACCTCGCGCACGATGTGCGGGTGGAACGACAACGCGGCCTGCGGGCACGAGGCCAGGCCCTCGGCGGTCAGCAGCAGCATCAGGTTCTGCGCGAACATGCCGCAGTCCACGGCCTCGCGCACGCCGAAGGGCTCGGCCAGGAAGACGAAGGCGGCGTGCGGCGCGCCGAACATCGCGAAGTTGCGCAGGCCCGCCTGGGCGCGCGCGATGCGGTCGTCGCGGGCGATGTGCATCGCGGCGTACAACCGCGCGGCGGCATCGTATTGGCGCTCCTTGTAGACGCCCGGGTACTTGCCGTCGTAGGCGAAGTCCGGGCGGTACTGGTCAGGGTCGGCACCTGCCGCGAGCAGCCGCTCGCGCAGCACGCGCAAGGTGGCGCCCGAGACCACATGAACGATCCACGGCTGCGTGTTGCAGTTCGACGGCGCCTGCTGCGCCTGCGTGAGGAGATGCTCGAGCGTCGCTTGCGGCAGTTCGTCGGGCAGGAAGGCGCGCACGGACCGGCGCTGGGCAATCGCATCGGCAGTCGAGAGCATGGGCGTTTCGCGGTTGAAGCCGCAGGCAGTGTCCGAGCCCGGGTGCATCGCGAGCATCGTCCGTTTGGCCGGGGCGCGGCCGGGCGGAGGCTGTGAGACTCGCTTCACCCTATCCCTTCGAAGTCAGGAGACGCGCATGTCGCTCATCGTCATCACCGGGTCGGCATCGGGTATCGGCGCCGCCACCGCGCAGCGTTTCCGCGACGCCGGCCATCAGGTGCTGGGCGTGGATCTGCGCAACGCCGACATCTGCGCCGATCTGTCCACGGCGGCGGGGCGTGCCGATGCCGTCGCGGCGATCCTCGACAAGAGCGCGGGCGTGGTCGACGCCCTGGTGCTGTGTGCCGGCTTGGCCTCGCACGTGGTGCCCGCGATGAAGATCGTCACGGTGAACTATTTCGGCGCGGTCGCGTTGCTCGACGGCCTGCTGCCGGCCTTGCGCAAGGGCCAGTCGCCCGCAGCGGTGGTGGTGTCGTCGGTGGCCTCGACGCAGCTGCCCTGGGACCGCAACCCGCTGGGCGAGGCGCTCGAGGCCGGCGACGAGGCACGCGTACAGGCCACGCTGGACGCGGCCGGCGAGCGCGCCGGTCACCTGGCCTATGCCGGGTCGAAGAACGCGATCACCGTGGCGGTGCGCCGCCGCGTCGGCGCCTGGGGCCAGGCCGGGGTGCGGCTGAACACCGTGGCGCCGGGCGCGGTGGAAACGCCGCTGCTGCAGGCCGGGCTGGCCGATGCGCGCTACGGCAAGGCCATCGAGGCCTTCGTGGCGCCGATCGCGCGCCGTTCGCGGCCGGAGGAGATCGCGGCGATGATCGCGTTTCTCATTGGCCCCGAGGCGCAGTATGTGCACGGCGCGCAGTTCGTGGTCGATGGCGGCATCGACGCCGCGTCGCGGCCGACGCAGTTCTGACGACGCTGCCGGATGTGCCGCGTCAGGCGGCCGGGGGAGGCCCCGGGCGGGCCGCGACGCGCTTGGCCGCTTCCTTGATACCCACGGCCGTCAGCCACTCCCACGCGGCGTCGGGCAGCAGCCAGTGCAGGAAGATCGACACGCGCGCGTCGGCGGGTGTGGCGTAGCGACGTTTCGGCTTCGGCGTCGACAGCGCCCGGAGAACCGCATCGGTCACCACCTTGGGCGAGGCGGCGCCGCCGTAGTCCTCCAGCAGAGCCGCAAAGGGCTCGACCTGGTCTCGGTAGACCGAAGCCGTGGCGCTGGTGCGCAGCGTGCGCGCCGCCGTCGCCGACCATTCGCTCTCGATGCGGCCGGGCTGGACCACGACGACCTTGACACCGAAGGGTTCAACCTCCACCCGCATCGCGTCCGACAGAACCTCCACGGAGTGCTTGGTGGCGTGGTACCAGCCGCCCAGCGGCGTCCAGCCGCGTCCGCCCATGGAACTGATGTTGACGATGCGGCCGCTGCGCTGCGCGCGCATTGTCGGCAGCACGAGCTGGCACATGCGCGCCAACGCGAACACATTGACTTCGAACTGGCGCCGCGCCTCGGCAATCGGTACGTCTTCCAGCGTGCCGTAGGACCCGTAGCCGGCGTTGTTGACGAGCGCGTCGATGCGCCCCTGTTCGTCGAGCAAGCGACGCACGCAGGCCACCATGCTCGCTTCGTCGGTCAGGTCCAGCGGTAGCGCCTTGGCGCCAGAGGCGACGATGTCGGCCATCTGGTCGACGCGGCGGGCCGCACCGTAGACCGTCCAGCCCTGCTGCAGCAGCCGGCGCACGATGCTCTTGCCGATGCCCGCGCTCGCGCCGGTGACGAGGGCGACCCGGGCCTCACGGGCGGCGGTGGCTGTCATGTCGGGCTCCTTACGTTTCAGCGACCCTCGAATCGTGGTTTGCGCTTGTCGATGAAGGCCTGCATGCCTTCCTTCTGGTCGCGTGTGGCGAACAGCAGCTGGTTGGCCTTGCGTTCGAGCGCCAATGCCGTCTCGAGCGAGGCGTCGACGCCGGCGAGCACCACTTCCTTGATCTGCTGCGCGGCCAGCGGCGGCATGGCGGCAATCGTGCGCGCCATCGACAGCGCATGCTCGAGCACCTCGACGTCGGCCACCACGTCGCACACGAGCCCCATCGCTTGTGCCTCGCGGGCGCTGACGGGCCGCCCGGTGAGCAGCATCTTCATCGCATTGAACTTGCCCACCGCGCGCACCAGGCGCTGCGTGCCGCCGATGCCGGGCATGATGCCGATGCGGATTTCCGGCTGCGCGAAGCTCGCGCCCTCACCGGCGACGATGATGTCGCAGTGCATGGCGAGCTCGGCGCCGCCGCCGAAGGCGTAGCCGCAGACCGCGGCGATCACCGGCTTGGGGCAATGCTGGATCGGTGCCCACACGCGCTCGGTGTGGCGCTCGAGGATGTCGATCGGGCCGGCGTCGAGCAGGCCCTTGATGTCGCCGCCGGCGGCGAAGACCTTGTCGCCGCCGGTGAGCACGATGCAGCGTACCTGCGCGTCGGTGCCGAGTGCGCCGAAGGCCTCGGACAACTGCGCCTGCAGGCCGAGGCTCAGCGCGTTGGTGGCGTCGGGCCGGTTCAGCCGCACCAGCGCCACGCCTTCGCTCGGGCGCTCGACGACGACCTCGCGGCCTTCCGATGAACTCACGGCGTTTTCCTCGCGACCAGTCCGACGATGGCGACCATGCTCGGTCGCGCACGCCGGGCAAACATCGTCTGTTTGGACGTGGGGTGCGCTGCGGGCGCTGCCTAGACTGGCCGCCATGGACAAGGGCAATCGAGCCGGCAGGGTGGTGCTGGTCACCGGCGGTACCAAAGGTATCGGCCGCAGCATTGCCGAGGCCTTCCTGGCCGAGGGCGACTGCGTCGTTGTCTGCGCGCGCCAGCAGCCCGAAGCGTTGCCGCAATGCGACGGCCGCAGCGCGGAGTTCGTCGCCTGCGATGTCAAGGATCCCGATGCGGTCAAGGCGCTGGTCGCAGCCGTCGTCGAGCGCCACGGCCGACTCGACGTGCTGGTCAACAACGCCGGCGGCAGCCCCGCGGCCGAGGCGGCCACCGCATCGCCGCGCTTCCACGAGAGCATCGTCCGCCTCAACCTGCTGGCGCCGTTGAACTTGGCGCAGGCGGCCAATGCGCAGATGCAGCGCCAGGACGCGGGCGGCGTGATCGTCTTCATCGGCAGCATCAGCGCGCTGCGCCCGTCGCCCGGCACGGCCGCCTATGGCGCGGCCAAGGCGGGGGTCCTGAGCCTCGTGTCGTCGCTGGCGGTCGAGTGGGCGCCCAAGGTGCGCGTGGTCGCGGTCAGCCCCGGTCTCGTGCGCACCGAACAGGCGCACCTGCACTACGGGGACGAGGCCGGCATCGCGGCCGTCGGCGCGACGATCCCCGCCGGCCGCATGGCCGAGCCGGTCGACGTGGCGGCGGCGGTAAGGTGGGTTGCTTCCTTCGACGCAGCCTACATGAGCGGCACCAACCTGCTGCTGCACGGCGGCGGCGAACGACCGGCCTTCCTGGGCGCGGCCAATACGGGAGACAAGCGCGGTGGCTGAGCCGGATTGGATGGGCGACGTGCGCGCCCTGGTGGGCAAGGAGTACGGGCGTGTCTTCGCCTGGGATCCGGTGAACGCACCGATGGTGCGCCACTGGTGCGAGATGATGGGCATCGACAACCCGGCCTACACCGACGTGGCGGCGGCCCGGGCGCGCGGCGGGCTCGCAGCGCCGGCCACGATGCTGCAGGTGTGGTGCCTGGAAGGCGCCAAGCAGAACAACTACCCGCCGGGTTCGACCACCGAGAACCCCTACGAGGCGCTCAAGCTCATCGAGGCGCAGGGCTATCCGTCGGTGGTGGCGGTGAACTCCGACCTCGAGTTCGAGCGCGAGCTGCGCATGGGCGAACGCCTTTACTACACGACGCGGCTCGACTCGATCGGCGAGCAGAAGACCACGGCGCTGGGCACCGGCTGGTTCGTCACGCTGGTGATGTCGTACTTCGCGCAGAACGAGGGACGCGCGGACCAGCTGGTGGGCAAGCAGTTGTTCCGCGTCTTCAAGTTCAAGCCTGCGAACCCTGTCAAGCCGGCCGATGCCGCCGCGCCGTCGGCGCCGCCGAAGATCAAGCGCCCGGCGCCGGGCATCAGCGACGACACGCGCTTCTTCTGGGAAGGCGCGCGCCAGGGCAAGCTGCTGATCCAACGCTGCAAGGCCTGCGGCACCCTGCGCCATCCGCCCGGTCCGGTGTGCAGCGCCTGCCATTCGTTCGAGTGGGATACGCGGCAGGCCAGCGGTCTGGGCACGATCCACTCCTTCGTGGTCATGCACTACCCTGAGGTGCCGCCTTTCGAGCACCCGAACCCGATCGCCCTGGTGGACCTCGACGAGGGCACGAGGCTGGTGGCGCAGCTCGTCGGCGCGGCACCGGGCGCGCCGGCGATCGGCCAGCGCGTGAAGGTCGAGTTCGCCACGTTCGAGACCGCCGACGGCGGCGACATCGCGCTGCCGCAGTTCCGGCTCGTGATCTGACATGAAACGACCCCCAAGCTCGCTTGCGCTCGCGGCCCCCCGAGGGGGCGCTCGGTGGCTTCGGGCGGCCGGGCGCCACTGAGATGGACTTCAACCTCAACGAGGACCAAAAGGCGTTTGCCGACAGTGCGCGGGCGCTGTTCGCCGACGTCTGCACCGACGAGGCGCTGCGGGCGCACGACACCGGCACCGAGCCCTTCATGCGCTCGTTGTGGACGCAGTGCGTGGCCACCGGTTTGCACGCGGTGCTGATCGGCGAGGCGCACGGCGGCTTGGGTCTGGGTGTGACCGAGCTGGCGGCCGTGCTCGAAGAGCAGGGCCGTGCACTGGCCCTGGTGCCTCTGGCCGAGCATCAGCTCGCCGCCGCGGCGATCGAGCGATTCGCCCCCGAGCTGGCGGCGCGCGTCGTGCCAGGTGCAGCCACCGGCGAGTCGATGCTGGCCCTGTCGCTGGACGCGGTCCAGGCGGCGTGCGGCCCGCAGCTCAGCGCCCGGCGCAGCGGAGATTCGCTCGTGCTCGACGGCGTCGTGCGGGCCGTGCCGCTGGCGGCGCAGGCGAACCTGGCCTTGCTGCCCGTGCAACTGGACGGGCAGGTGCGCGTGGTGGCCGTGCCGCAGGGCACTGCGGGCGCGAGCGTCGTCGAAGGGCGCAGCCAGCGCCATCTGGCGCTGGCCGACATCGCGTTCACGCAGGCGCGCATCGAGGCGGTCAACCTGCTAGAGGATGCGGCGCTGGCCTGGATCGAGCCGCGCCTGGTCGCCGCGCTGGCCGCGCAGCAGGCGGGTGTGTCGGCCGGCCAGCTCGCGCGTACGGTGGAGTACGTCAGCCAACGCAAGCAGTTCGGGCGCGTGATCGGCAGCTTCCAGCTCGTCGCCGGGCAGCTGGCCGATGCGAAGATCGCGCTGGAGGCGCTTCGCTCGGCGCTCGCGCAGCTGATCTACCGCAGCGACGCCGGGTTGGGCTGCGAGGTGCAGTCGCTCGCGGTGAAAGTGCTGGCCGCGCAGGCAGCGCATCTGGTGGGCCACAAGGCGCAGCATGTGCACGGCGGCATGGGGGTCGACGTGACCTACCCGATCCATCGCTACCTCTACTGGAGCCGCGCGCTGGCGAACTCGCTCGGCGGCGCCGAGGCGGCACTGCAGCGGTTGGGCGACTGGCTCGCCGAAAACGACCGCCTGGGCTGGAAGTACGACCTGCCCGAAGACCTCGGAGCTGCGCATGCGCATTGAAGACATCGCGATCGGCCAGGCGCTGCCCAAGCTGGCGATCCCCATCACCGTGCCCTTGATCGCCGGTGGCGCGATCGCCACGCGCGATTACTTCCCGGGTCACCACGACCTCGAGGCGGCGCGGGCACTGGGGTCACCGCACATCTTCATGAATATCCTCACCACCAGCGGCCTGGTGCAGCGCTTCGTCGAACACTGGACCGGGCCCGAGGTCGAGTTCAAGTCGGTGAAGATCAAGCTCGGCGCGCCCAACTACCCGGGCGACACGATGACCTTCGCCGGCGAGGTCACGGCGGTGGATACCGCCGCGCGCGAGATCGAGGTCGCGCTCAAGGGCGTCAACTCGATGGGCAACCACGTCAGCGGCAGTGCCCGCGTGCGGCTGCGTTGAAGGCGGGCGGTGTACGGATGAGCGACATGGACGCATCGATTTCCGGCCGCGCCGCGATCGTCGGCCTGGGTGCCACCGAGTTCAGCAAGAACTCGGGCCGCACCGAACTCCGGCTGGCGATGGAGGCGGTGCTTGCCGCGCTCGCCGACGCCGGCATCGACCCCAGGGAGGTCGACGGCTTCTCGTCGTACACCGTGGACAAGGTGCCCGAGTACGAGGTGGCGCGCCTGCTCGGCGCGCGCGAAGTGAACTTCTTCAGCCAGGTGCCGCACGGCGGTGGGGCGGCCTGCGCGCCGGTGCTGCACGCGGCGATGGCAGTGGCTACGGGCGTGGCCAGGACGGTGGTGGTGTACCGAGCGATGAACGAGCGCAGCTGGTACCGCTTCGGCAGCGGCAGCTACGGCTTCGCGTCCACGCCGATCTTCGAGAACGTCAACTACGGCTGGTACATGCCGCAGGGCTTCCACACGCCGGCGGCGTGGGTGGGCATGTTCGCGCGGCGCTACATGCATCGCTTCGGCGCCACCAGCGAGGACTTCGGCCGCATCTCGGTGGCGGTGCGCGACTTCGCCGCCACCAACCCGGCCGCCTTCTTCCACGGCAAGCCGATCACGCTGGCCGACCACCAGGCCAGCCGCTGGATCTGCGAGCCGCTGCGCCTGCTCGACTGCTGCCAGGAAAGCGATGGCGCGGTGGCGATGGTCATCACCTCGGCCGAACGCGCGCGCGACATGAAGACCAGGCCAGTGCTTATCAAGGCCGGCGCGCAAGGCATCAGCCCGGGACAGCAGATCATGACCTCGCTCTACCGCGACGACATCACCGGCCTGCCCGAGATGGGCCTGGTCGCCAAGAGGCTGTGGCAACAAAGCGGTCTCGCACCCGCGGACATCCAGACCGCGGTGATCTACGACCACTTCACGCCCTTCGTTCTGCAGCAGCTGGAGGAGTTCGGTTTCTGCGCACGCGGCGAGGCCAAGGACTTCGTGCGCGCCGGCCATCACGCGCGCGGCGGCAAGCTGCCGATCAACACGCACGGCGGGCAGCTCGGCGAGGCCTACATCCACGGCATGAACGGCATCGCCGAGGCGGTGCGGCAGCTGCGAGGCGACGCGGTCAACCAGGTCGCCGGCGTCGAGCATGTCCTGGTCACCGCGGGTACCGGCGTGCCCACCAGCGGGCTCATCCTGGGCAAGGCCTGAAGAGAGTTCCATGTTCGTCGACCTCACACCCGAACAGCAGCGCCTGCGCCTGGAAGTGCGCGATTATTTCCAGGCGCTGATGACGCCCGAGTTGCGCCTGCAGATGCGTGGTACCGAATCGGGCGAGACTTACCGCCGCCTGGTGCGCCAGATGGGACGCGACGGCTGGCTCGCCGTCGGCTGGCCCAAGGAGTACGGCGGGCGCGGCTACAAGGGTACCGAGCAGTTGATCTTCTTCGAGGAGGCCAACATCGCCGGCGCGCCGCTGCCCTTCGTGACGATCAGCACCGTCGGCCCGGCGCTGATGGAGCACGGCACGGCAGAGCAGAAGCGGCGCTTCCTGCCGGGCATCGCCAGCGGCGAGATCCACTTCTCGATCGGCTACTCCGAGCCCGAGGCCGGCTCCGATCTGGCGACGCTGAAGTGCGCGGCGCGGCTCGAAGGCGACCACTTCGTCGTCAACGGCAACAAGCTGTGGACCTCGGGTGCCGAGGCGGCCGACTTCGTCTGGCTCGCAGCGCGCACGGATCCCGAGCGTGCGCGCCACCTCGGCATCTCGCTGCTGATCGTCGACACGCGCGATCCCGGCTACTCGCACACGGTGATCCAGACGGTCGGCAACATGACGGCGGCCACGTACTACGACAACGTGCAGGTGCCGCGCGACATGCTGGTGGGCGAGCTGCATGGCGGCTGGAAGCTGATCACCGCGCAGCTCAACCACGAGCGTCTGGGCCTGGGCGCATGGTCGGACAAGGTGTTCGCGCCCTTCCGGCGCGTGCTGCTGTGGGCCAAGGCGGCGGACGAGCAGGGCGAGCGTCCGATCGACACCCCCTGGGTGCGACGCGCGCTCGCCGACTGCTGTGTGCGGCTCGAAGCACAGCGCACGCTGAACTTCCGCATCGCCGCCGACGTCGAGGCCGGGCGCATGGACGTGGCACTCGCATCCACCGCCAAGGTCTACGGCTCGGAAACCGTGATCGAGGTGCTGCGCCAGCTGGTCGAGATCGTCGGAGCTTCTGCACTCGTGCGTGGCGGCTCGGCGGCGTCGGCGCTGCTGGGCGAATTGGAATACGACGTGCGTGCGGCCACGGTCAACACCTTCGGCGGCGGCACCAACGAGTTGCAGCGCGAACTGATCGCGCAGTTCGGCCTGGGCATGCCGCGGCCGGTGCGTTGAGGGAGGCGATGACGATGATGGCAGCACTGCGCGCAACTGCGGCGCCAACCGCCGAGGCGATTCCGTCGCGTGATGCGACGCAGGCCAAGCTCGACCGCCGCAGCGCGGTGGCTTCCAAGTACCGCGCTTCGTCCACGTTCACCCTGGGCGACCTGCTCGAAGCGCGTGCGCGCGAACACGCCGGGCGGCCATTGCTCCACTGTGGCGATCGCACGTGGACCTACGCCGAGGTCAATGCCGAGGCCAACCGCGTCGCGCATGCCGCGCGCGCGCAGGGCGTCGGGCGCGGCGATGTGGTGGCCTTGGCGATGGAGAACCGGCTGCAGTTCTTCTTCGCCTGGTTCGGCCTGGCCAAGCTCGGCGCGATCGTCGCGTTCCTGAACACGCACATCGGCGGTCGGGCCCTGGCGCACGCGCTGGCTGCCACGGGAGCGCGGCGCGCCATCGTCGGCGAGGAGTGTCTCGCGGCCTTCGAAGCGCCGGAGGTCGATCGCGGTGCCACGTCGTTGTGGCGGATGGCCGATGCCGAGAAACCCGCCACGGCCGCGCAGCCCGCAGTGCCGGCGCTGGACTTCGATGCCCTCGTCGCGGCGGCGCCGGCCCACGACAGCGACCCGCAGTGGCGCGCCGGCCTCACGGCCGGCGACGCGGCGATCAACATCTTCACCTCCGGCACCACCGGCTTGCCCAAGGCCGCCGTGATCAGCCATGCTCGCTGGATGCTGACCGGCGAGGTGATGCAGGTCACCATGGGCATCGGCGCCGACGACTGCTTCTACGCGTTCCTGCCCCTTTATCACGGCGCGGCTTCGCTGTCGGCGGGAGCCACCGCCATCCAGGCGGGGGCGGCCATCGCCGTGCGGCGCAAGTTCAGCCGCCGTGCCTTCTGGGACGACGTGCGCCGCTGGCGCGTCACGACTTGCCAGTACGTGGGCGAGATCTGTCGATACCTGCTGAGCGAGCCTGCCGACACCCAGGACCGCAAGCACACCTTGCGCAAGATGGTCGGCGCCGGGCTGGGCGCGGACACCTGGACGCGCTGGGTGGATCGCTTCGGGCCGATGGACATCTACGAAGGGTGGGGTGCGACCGAGGCCAACGCCAACACGATCAACGTCGACAACCGCGTCGGCTCCTGCGGGCGCGTGCCGTTCTGGGACAAGACCAACCTGCGCCTGGTGCGCTACGACGTCGAGAACGACTGCCATGTGCGCGATGCCGACGGCCGCCTGGTGCTGTGCCGGCCCGGGGAGGTGGGCGAGGCGATCGGCATGATCCACAACTACCCCGACATCGTGGCCGGTCGCTTCGAGGGCTACACCTCGGCCGATGCCACCGAGAAGAAGATCCTGCGCAACGTGTTCCGCGACGGCGATGCCTGGTGGGCATCGGGCGATCTGCTGCGCTGCGACGAGGACGGCTACTGCTGGTTCGTTGACCGCATCGGCGACACCTTCCGCTGGAAGAGCGAGAACGTCTCCACCACAGAGGTGGCCGAGGCCTTCGGTGACCTGTCCGGCGTCGAGTCCGTGACGATCTACGGCGTGCAGGTGCCCGGCGCCGAAGGGCGCGCGGGCATGGCCGCAGTGGTGATGGAGTCCGGTTGCCTGTTCGACCCGGTGGCCTTCTTCCGCCATGCGGCCGAGCGCCTGCCGCGCTACGCCGCACCGCTGTTCGTGCGCGTCGCCCCCGTGGCCGACATGACGACGACCTTCAAGCTGCGCAAGGTCGATCTGCAGCGCGAGGGCTTCGATTCGGCGCAGGTCGCCGACCCGCTGTTCGTGCGCGACGAACAGGCGCGGCGCTACGTGCCGCTGACGCCCGAGGCCGTGGCGCGCGCCCTGGCCGCCTCCAACTGACATGGCCGACGCCGATCGCGCGGGACCTGCGCCGGCGGCGCCGCGCCGGCGTCCTTCGGCCGCGCTCGAGTACCCCCTCGACGCTCCGGCGCCCGACGGCTCGGTGGTCGAAGTCGCACCCGGCGTGCTGTGGGCGCGCATGCCGATGCCGATGGCGCTGGATCACATCAATGTCTGGTTGCTGCGCGGCGACGCCGGGTGGACGATCGTCGACACGGGCCTGGCCACCGACACCACCCGTGCGCTGTGGGAGCGGATCGTCGCCGAGCGCCTCGATGGCGCGCCCATCGAGGCGCTGGTCTGTACCCA